>Ga0315338_1000296_pt1 | contig 142271 bp, 91 predicted proteins | sample ASW8metaG_FD_204518 | JGI IMG/M metagenome (GOLD analysis project Ga0315338, IMG submission 204518) | Ammonia-oxidizing marine archaeal communities from Monterey Bay, California, United States - ASW #8 | ecosystem: Environmental > Aquatic > Marine > Coastal | place: USA: California | collected... | reverse complement strand
TCGGAGGTCTGTCCCCGGCCACCGTCGGATCCGAAATGACGGAGTTCGACTTCAACCAGAAATTCACCGGGAGGACGGGGAGGAATAGTGACCGATTTGAGGTCGTGGATGCGAATGGCCTCCAGTTGCGCAAGGCCCACGATGAGTCCGTTGATCATCTCGGGCTTCGTTCGGGATTCGAGGGGTTTGGTCATCTTCCAGGCTGGAGAATCTGCATCGGGCCGACTGAGGACGATTTCGCGTCCCTTGGTTCTGATGGTGATGTCCGCGATACCCTGTTGATCAAAGAGCAGGGGGTGGTGGTCGCGCAGGCGGCTGAGGCCGCGATCAAGGGTCTGCCGGACACTGGTCTTCAGCTTTTCCGGGGCCGAGCAGATGTAGATGTAATCATCCATTGAGTCCTCACCGGGGCGAACGAAGAAGGTTCCAACCAGGGAGCCATCCTTATCATTGAGTCGATGCCAGGCAGTGCGGCGGCCCAGTCGATAGTTGGCCAGCGTATTCTGAGTGCGGTCCTTGAGAGTGATGTTATAGCGTCCCCCGTATGTGCCGGAGGCACGCATGCCGGCCTCTTCAAGGGTGATGTCCTTACGTCTCATCACATCTTCCACCTGCAGATGGCGGGAAAAGTAGATGATCGTTTGAAGAATGGCGTAATCCGCCCGGTCTTGCTTGGGATCCACCATGCGCCATATGCCTTTCCGCCTCACGAATTCGGCCCGCTCTCCGGAGCTTTTGCTGATCACAACCGTGTGAACAGCACCGGGATCGAAATTTTCGTAGAGGACGTCACCTGCCTGGCGGGGCGGCGTTCCGAAGATCTTGCCCAGGTCATTATGGAAGAGCTGGATGCATGCGACCCCCCCCACCATGGAGGCGAGAATCACCAGACTGAGGGTGAACCACTTGGAGAGCATGGGGCGAGAGGAAAGGAGTCCGGAGAGGTTATTCGGGGAACTCGTTCTGGGAAAGCATGCGGTCGGTTACCTGACCCTGGTCAAACCCGGCGGGTATTCCAGATGAAGAGGGCCGCCAGGATAAAGGCGCCGGGAATGAAGAAGAGGTTGAGCTTGTTGACGAATGAGACCTTCCGGGAAGGAAGGTTCAGCTTGTAGTATTGGACTGGCCTGGGGCCGATGCCGATCAGTTCTTCCCGGCCAATGAGCCAGTTGCTCGTATTTCGAAGGAAATCGATGTGCTCCCTGTGGCGCGAGCGCGGTTGTAGGAAATCGGAATTTGACACCACGATCATGCGTGAGGTGGCTTCAGCCGTGGTGTCGTTGCGCTCGTTGCCGCGGGAGATGGAGGCGGCGAGATAATGGGGTCCGGGGATGGGATGGGATCCGTCAAGTGGTCGGGCACGGACGTTCTTGTTGGTGGTAATGAGAGCCAGAGGATTGATCTGCCTCAGTTCGAGGTCCTCGGCGTTCTCCCTTATGTCGAGAGCGGCACTTGCGCCCTCGAACAAGGTGGAGGCATTGCGAAGGTCGCCTACCGCGGTCGCGTTGGTGAAAGTGGCTGCCACGTCGAAGGTCTGCGGGGTTCCCTGTGTGGTGGAGAGGCGTACTTCACGGGGAGTGACGCCGTGTTCCCTCAAAAAGGCGCGGAGGTTCGGGGGTTGCTGTTTCCGGGTGGGATCAAGAACCACGAGGACGGCAGCGCGGGGGCGATCCCAGTATTCGCGGAAGATCGCCATTTCCCTGGCATTGAGGTCGAAGCGTGGTGCGATCAGGGCGACGCCGGCCGCATCATCGGGAATTTTTTCCAGGTCTGAGATTCGCCTGGGAATGAGCTTGATGTTGAGGCCGTCAAAGGTGCGGGTGAGAAAGGTCCAGGGGGCGTCCTCTTCCGGGCCGGCGATCTGGCTCTTGTCAGCCAGAAAGTAAAACCGGCGGGGAGTACCCTCGATGGCACGACGAATAGCGGCGGTCAACTGATCCTCGTCCTGGTAGCCGATCAGGCGGCGGTTCTGTCTCTTGTCACTGGCGAAGACAAGCATGTCCTCTACCGCCACGTATCGGATATGGGTCCGGCGCAGGGCCGCTGTTTTTTGGGCATGGGATTTTGCCTGTGGATCATCAGGAGGGGCAAGCGAAAGGGAGGGGACGGCGTCGATAATGATCACGTCCTCTACAAAGGTGGTGCCGTATTGGTCGGCGATTTCGAGGGCGGCATCGCTGTCCCGGACGTAATCCACAAATTCGATGGTGAGTGCGCCACGAGCCAGGCGCAGATACTCCTCCAGCATGGCGTGGAGGCGGGAATAGTGAGCGGAGTTCCTTCGCACCGCGGCGATGAGGCGGACGGGACGGGTCCGGGCATCGAGCAGATCGGAGGTCAGGAGTTTTTGCGTCTGGTTCGAAAGGCTGAACTCATTGTCCTGGCTCAGATCCCAGGCTGTATGATGGCTGCCGGAGAGATAGTTGAGCGAGAACAGCAGGATGATGGCAAAGAGGAGCTGGACGGCCATGATGCCGCTGGCAGAGTTCCTGCCTGTCGACTTGTCCGCCTGCCCGTGTCGGGGCCCCTGTTTGTCTCGCATTTCTTCAGCCATGGCAGGGTCCGGGACTAGCTTCTCCATCGACGATGATTGAGAACATGATGAGTGAGGAAGAGGAAGAAGATCGCGGCGGTGAGGTAGTAGACGATGGCGCGGCTATCGATCAGGCCCTTGGAGAAGTAGCGGAGATGTTCACTGGAAGAAATGTAATGAAAGAGCGACGCGGCAGGGAACCGGTCGCCGTAGATGACGGTGATGTAACCGAGGAAGTAATGAATGAAGAGGAGGCCCACTGTGACTACTCCTGCAATGATCTGGCTGGAGGTGAGCGATGAGGCGAAGCTGCCAATCGCGATGAAGAGGCTGCCCATCAGGAAGATCAGGGAAAAGGCTCCCAGCAGCGATCCGGTGCTGAAGGGTGGAGGCACATCGGTGAGAATGCTGAACACCTGGAACTGAATGAAGGCGGGAATCCAGAGGATGAGGTAAAAGCACAGTGTCGCGAGATACTTGCCTAGAACGAGTTGCCAGGTCTGGATCGGGGCGGTGAGGAGGGTTTCCAGGGTGCCCACCCGTTCTTCCTCCGCAAAGAGTCGCATGGTGATGAGCGGAAAAATGACAAGAAAGTAGAACCAGAACTGGGGCATGTGGAAGACAATGTAGACCAGGCTTTCCGGGATCGGAGCATCCTGCAGCGCTTTCATTGCGCCGGACATGGACCAGCCCTGCATCACGGTCACAAAGGTGAGAACGACCCAGCCGAAGGGATTCAGGAAGAAGCCGCGCAACTCCTTGCGGAGGAGAATAAGGAGGTTTGTCATGTCAATCCTTGCGCGTCAGTTCGACGAATACATCCTCCAGGGTGGCGTCATGCCGATGGAGGCTGCGAAGTGGCCAGTCCTCGTCCCGAGCCAGTCTGGCGAGGCGTTCGCGGGTATCGGTTCCGGATTCCACCAGGACGGAGAACTCTTCCCAGTCGTCCCGACTGCGCTCGTAGATCACTTTCCTGACGTGGTCGAGGGAGGTCATCCTTTCCCGGGCCTTCTCCGGGTCGGCCTTCACCTCGATGGAAATGCGACCGGCCGCCCGCATGGTGGAAACCAGGTTGGATGGGGTGTCGGAAGCCAGGATCTTCCCCCCGTTGATGATCACGATCTTGTCACAGATCATTTCTGCCTCGGTGAGGATATGGGTGGAGAGAAGGATGGTATGGGACTTGCCGAGTTGTTTGATAAGATGACGAATGGAGCGGATCTGGTTCGGATCCAATCCATTGGTAGGCTCGTCCAGGATGAGGAGGGGAGGATCGTGGATGAGCGCATCGGCCAGGCCCACGCGCTGGCGGAAGCCCTTGGAGAGGGTCTTGATCATCTTGCGGCGGACCTCCCGGAGTCCGCAGCGTTCAAGCACCTCATCCATGCGGACTTTGAGGGTTTTGCCCTTAAGTCCCTTAATCTGACCGCGGAACTGCAGATATTCACGAACCCGCATGTCCCGATAAAGGGGAACGGATTCCGGGAGGTAGCCAATTTGGCGCCGGGCTTCCACGGAGTGGCGGCCCACGTCCAGGCTGTCGATGGCGGCGGACCCGCTGGTGGGCGGGAGGAAACCGGTGAGCATCCGGATGGTGGTGGTTTTGCCCGCCCCGTTCGGTCCGAGGAAACCGACCACTTCGCCCTGCTCCACTTCGAAGGTGGCTCCGGCCACCGCCAGGTGGCGGCCAAAACGCTTGGTGAGGTTGTCAACCTTGATCATTTTGCATGGGGGGCGAGAACCGGACCGCATGGGCGATTGACTCTCTCAGTAGGTGCCCTTAACTAAAGAGAATTGCTGCCGGCACCAAGGAAGAAAACCCCGTTCGTGCCTCCGCGATTGCAGCCTGTCTGTGCCAAATGAATTCTTCCGTTTCCGCACGCATGAGTGCTGATTTGCTCGAGGCGAATTACGAGCGCTGGCTTGAGGATCCCACCAGTGTTGATCCCGCCTGGTCGGCATTTTTCGAGGGCTTCACACTGGGCGCCGCCCAACTAAGGGAACTGGGAGAGGTGGAGGGCAAGGGGACCGGGAATCCCCCTGAAGTGGTATCCACCCTCGGATCACCCGGCGCAGAACTTACCGCCAAGCAACGGGCCTTCCGAGGCGGGGTGGTCAGTCTGGTGTATAATTACCGTACGCTGGGTCACACGCAGGCGCGCATCAACCCGCTTGATAAGTCCCCCCCCCGCAATCCCCGGCTGGAACTCCTGAAGTTCGGCCTCAATGACGGCGATATCGAGCGTGAGGCATCCACCCAGTTTTTCCGCAACGGCGAGAAGATGCAGTTGAGAGAGATGGTGGAAGCACTCGATGAGACCTATTCCGGCTGGATAGGATTCGAATTCATGCACATCCACAACACCGAGGTGCGGAACTGGATTCGCGAGCGAATTGAGGGACGGGTGATGCATGACGAGGCGCCTCAGGAGTTGCAGGAGAAGACCCTGGGCTGGCTTCTGGAGGCCGAGCTCTTCGAGTCCTTCCTCGGCAAGAAATTTCTCGGAGAAAAGCGTTTTTCACTGGAGGGCGGAGAGGGAGTCATGGCCATCCTGAACCGGATCATAGAACTTTCGCCAGGGGCAGGGGTCAAGGAGGTCCCGATGGGAATGGCGCATCGCGGACGTCTCAATGTTCTCGCTCAGATTGTGCGCAAGTCGCTTCGCACCATTCTCTACGAATTCACTCCCAATTATGTTCCCGATCTGGTGGCCGGCGATGGAGATGTGAAATACCACCTCGGCTACGAAAGCGTGCGGAAGTTTGCTGATGGTGAAGTAAGGGTCAGCCTTGCGGCTAATCCCAGTCACCTCGAGGCGGTCAACGCGGTAGTGGAGGGAAAGGCCCGCGCTCGTCAGCGCATTCTCGGTGACGATGGGGTGAAGACTGACCGCAAGCGGGTTCTGCCGCTCCTCATTCACGGTGATGCGGCTTTTGCCGGACAAGGATCGGTGGCGGAGGTTCTCAACCTCTCTCAGTTGCCAGGTTACCGGACGGGAGGGACCATCCACGTGATAATCAATAATCAGATCGGGTTTACCACGATGCCGTCTGATGCCCGCTCATCATCCTACGCCACTGATGTGGCCAAGATGATAGAGGCGCCTATCCTGCATGTGAACGGTGAGCGACCCATGGAATTGATCTGGGCGGCGGAATTGGCCTTCGCCTTCCGGCAGCGATTCGGGCGCGATGTGGTGATCGACATGTACTGCTATCGCCGCCAGGGCCATAATGAAAACGACCAGGCCGCCTTCACCCAGCCCCGTGTTTACCGGCAGATCGCCGACCGCGAGCCGATCGGCCAGCTTTACGGGAACCAACTGGTGAAGAGCGGGGTGATGAGTCAGGATGAAGTTCAGGCGAAGCATGACGAGATCTGGGATCGTTTCGAGGCCGAGTACGCCGAGATGAAGCGTCTGGAGGAGGAAGGAGATCGGAGCATCTTCAGTGGATCGACCGCTGAGCCTCAGGAGGTCTTCAATCACGATCCGGTCTTCACCGGCGTATCGAGAGAAGTGCTGCAGCACGTGGGGAAGGTTCTCACCACGGTGCCAGAGGGCTTCAAACTGCACCCGACGCTGGCCAAGCGATTCATGCCGCGGCGGGTGGAGGCCCTCAAGAACGGAGGACCGTTTGACTGGGCATTCTCGGAATCGCTGGCTTGGGGAGCGCTCCTGAAGGAAGGCTACCCCGTGCGGCTCTCCGGGCAGGATTGCAGGCGCGGAACCTTCAGCCAGCGCCATGCCGTGTTTTACGATTACGAGAGCCGGCAACGTCATATTCCGCTCCACCACATCGATCCGGAACAGGCCACGTTCTGTGTGTACAACAGCCTGCTTTCCGAGGCTGCAGTTCTTGGGTTCGACTACGGGTATTCACTGGGGTGTCCCCAGATGCTCATCATGTGGGAAGCCCAGTTTGGAGACTTTGTCAACGGGGCGCAGGTGGTCATCGATCAGTTCATCTCTTCCGCGGAATCCAAGTGGCAGACACCCAGCAGCGTGGTGATGCTCCTGCCGCATGGTTACGAGGGGATGGGGCCGGAGCACAGCAGTGCGCGACTGGAACGATTTCTGCAGCTTTGTGCGGAGAAAAACATGACGGTGGCCAACCCGACTACCCCCGCGCAGTATTTCCACGTCCTGCGGCGCCAGAAGCATCGCGGGTTCCTCAAGCCGCTGGTGCTGATGACTCCGAAGAGTCTTCTCACCCGGCCCGAGGCAGTCTCCCGGGAGGAGGAGTTCCTCGAGGGGGAATCCTTTCGGGAGGTGCTGCCAGATTTTCAGATCAAGGAACCGATGCTCGATGACATCGAACGTGTTATTTTCTGCTCGGGAAAAATCTACTACGATCTGTTGCAGTACCGCCAAGAACAGGCGATTGGCAATGCCGCCCTCATTCGCGTCGAGCAACTCTATCCGTTTCACGGCGAACTGGTTGAAGAGACGATCGGAGTCTTCGGGAAGGCCGCCAAATATGTCTGGTGCCAGGAGGAGCCTCTCAACATGGGGGCCTGGTCCTATATCTGGCCGCGCCTCGAAAGGTGTGTGGGGTCGCACCACGTGCGCTATGCGGGCCGCAACAGCGCCTCGAGTCCGGCGGCAGGTTCCAAGGCAATGCACCTGCGGGAACAGAAGAAGCTCGTGGAGAAGGCCTTCTCCGTCTAAAAAACACCTCACCGCTACCGATCACTCCAATCATGGCGCACGAAGTCAAGATTCCCGCTGCCGGCGAGTCCATCAACTCGGCAACTATCGGGCAATGGCACAAGGCCGACGGCGAAACGATCGTCAAGGGGGAGCTACTGGCCACCATCGAGACCGACAAGGTGTCCACTGAGTTGGAGTCGGAGGCTGCGGGGACCATCAGGATTGTGGTGTCTGAAGGTGAGGAGGTCCCGATCGGGACGGTCATTGCAGAGATTGCAGAAGGAGCGGAGATGAGCTCTGTAGATGCTCCAGTTGCCCCGGAACCGGCAGGAGAAGAGGAGTCTGAGCCGGAGGAAGCCGCTGCCGGATCGGTCGGGGCCGGGGATACAGAGGTGCCCTTCGGATTCACGACCCTTGATGACGAGCCCGAGATCATTGTCATAAAGGTTCCTGCCGCGGGTGAATCGATCGCCTCGGCTACCATTGCGCAATGGCACAAACGCGACGGGGAAGGGGTCCGGGAAGGAGAAACTCTGGTTACCCTCGAAACCGACAAGGTCTCCGCGGAGCTTGATGCGGAGGCTGACGGCGTGCTCAACATTCTTTCGCCGGAGGGGATGGAGGTGTCCATCGGGGCCGTTATCGGAACCCTGGCGGTTGGTGCCGTGCCTGCGACGGAGGGCGCAGCTTCCGCTCCCGAGGCGCAGGAAGAGGAATTGGCGATCCCACCGGATACGGTTCCTCCGGCGCCGGCAGAAACGGACTTTCCCGTGGCAGCGTCAGATCCCGCCTCTTCTGCGGCTGCGGCCCTGCGCTCTACTTCACCGCTTGGGGAGGAGACGCCCTCCCGGCTCAAGCCGGATTTCAACCGGATCCCTGAGCCTCTCACGCGGGAAGAATTCAAACCGTTCTCGGATGGACGAATCACCCGTCGCCGGCTCAGTCCCCTGCGACGGAAAATCGCTGCTCAGCTCGTCAATGCCCAGCAGACGGCTGCCATTCTGACGACTTTCAACGAGGTCGACATGTCTGCGGTGATCGAGTTACGCAAGACCGTACAGGAGAGCTTCACGGAGAAGTATGGGACAAAGCTGGGATTCATGTCCCTTTTTGTGAAGGCGGTAGTGCACGCCCTGCGGGAGGTGCCGTCCCTCAATGGACGCATTGACGGGGACGAGATCATCGAAAACCACTTCTACGATATCGGGATCGCGGTGGGGACCGAGAAGGGCCTTGTGGTGCCGGTGGTACGCGATGCTGACAAGAAGGGTTGCCCGGAGATCGAAAAGGACATCCTCAGCTATTCCGAGCGAGCCCGGGAGGGAAAGATCCAGTTGGAAGATTTGCAGGGAGGCGTTTTCACCATCTCCAATGGAGGGATTTATGGATCCCTCCTGAGCACGCCCATCCTCAATCCGCCCCAGAGTGGCATTCTAGGCATGCACACCATCCAGGAACGTCCCGTGGCAATTGACGGGAAGGTTGAGGTGCGGCCCATGATGTACCTCGCCCTCAGCTATGATCATCGTCTGGTGGATGGGAAGGAAGCGGTGACGTTCCTGATCGGGATCAAGGATTGTCTGGAGAGTCCCGCCAGCTTGCTGCTGGAGCTGTAGGAGGACGCCGATCTGGCGGGTGTCATTCGTGTTTGCCAATGCGTGAGAGATGAGAGACCGAAATGATGGATGACATTTTCCGATTCCTGAAAGGGTTCGCGATGGGAGCCGCCAATGTGATTCCCGGAGTATCCGGCGGGACAATCGCCTTCATCACCGGGATTTTCGAGCGACTCATTGAGGCAATCAAGAAGTTCGACGCTACCACGGCCCACCTCCTGTTCAGGTTCAGGGTGAGGGAGGCCTGGAAGCGTGTGGACGGGCGCTTTCTGGGAGCCCTCGGGGGTGGTGTGGCGGTGAGCATCGTCACCATGGCGCGGATCCTTGAGTGGGGCTTTGAGAGCCATCCGGTCATGGTGTGGGCTTTTTTCTTCGGACTGATTGCCGCTTCTCTTCCCGCGGTGGGCAAGTTGGTCAAACACTGGGGTGCCGGTTCGGCCATCGCCATTCTACTGGGAACTGGAATTGCGCTTTCCATGGCCTTTATGACCCCGGTTTCAGGGAGCAGCAACATGTTCTATCTCCTGCTCTGCGGCGTGGTGGCGATGTGCAGCATGATCATCCCGGGTTTGAGTGGATCGTTCGTTCTGCTCCTGATGGGAACCTACAAGCTCATCATGATTGACGCGGTCAACGATCTCACCAGTGGGGAGATCGGGGCCGGACTCAGGATCCTCGTGCCCTTTGGGATAGGCGCGTTAGTGGGCCTGGTGGCGCTCGCGAGGGTGCTGAGCTGGCTTTTCCACACCTGGCACGACAATGTGATGGCTCTTATCACCGGATTTGTAGCGGGGTCGCTGGCCATCATCTGGCCCTGGAAGGACACCCTCATGGAGGAGTTTGTTCGCGACGGGGAGGTGAAGGAGAAAATCATCGGATTTGAAAACTGGCACCTGCCGGACCTGGGAGCGGGATCGACCTGGATCGCGATCGCATTGATGTTGGCGGGTGCCCTCCTGATCGTTGTGCTGGAACTATTTGTGAAGCGACCGGGCGGGGGGACGGGCCGTCTCACCGTTGGAGGAGAAACTGCTTTCAAGTCCGCCCAAGGTCGGGATCCTGCAGGCAGGGATGATCCCCCTGGCGAAGGTTGATCCGGTGCGCCTCGGGCGATGCCCTTATCGGGGTTGGCCGGGGGATCAGGCTCGGTTGCCGGATGGGTGGGCTGATGCTTTGCGTCCATTGGCCTTGACTCAACCTGAAGTTTCAATAATTTCTGAAACAGATGAAAGAAGGGGAGGCAAAGCTCAGGGACACACGCGAGCGCTTTGTGGAGCAGTGGGGGGTGATGGGCACGCAGTGGGGTATCAACCGGACCATGGCCCAGATCCATGCTCTCCTGATGACAAGCCCTGAGCCTATGAGCACGGATGAGGTGATGGCGGAATTGGCCATCAGCCGGGGAAACGCCCACACTAATCTCAAGGACCTGGTAAACTGGGGTTTGATCCGCATTGTGACTCGAAGGGGTGATCGCAAGGAATACTTTGAGGCGGAATTGGATGTCTGGGAGATCTTCCGGAGAATCGTGCAGGAGCGGAAACGACGTGAAATTGACCCTGCCCTCGACCTGCTCCAGAACTGTCTTGCCGAAAGCAAGGGGATCAGGAGCGCGGGAGGGCGTGCTTTTCATGATCAGATGCAGTCTCTTGAGGAGTTCGTGAGCTTTGCCTCGAAAATGTCGGACAGGGTTGCCAGCATGCCTCACGGAAAGGCGATGCAGCTCGCCATGAAACTCTTTGGGTGAACAGGAATTGCCTGCAGGCCGCTGGATGCGGAGGGCGGGTAGTTTTCGCCTCCGGAGTGAGACCAAACTGGTTCCCGAGATTCGGCGGGTCATTCGGGAGAGATTCATTCCGCATGGGTTCATTTATGGCTGCAGCGATCTGGTTGATGCCCCGGGGGATCCCGGGGAGGCCCCTGGAAAAGGTTGGTTTGGCAAAATGAATTCTTTGAGGTGGGGCCGAACTTGGATTAAGGTAGGCCCGGAGGGCCGGGTAGGTTCCTCCGTAGACAGGTTGCGTGACTGGACGAAGAGAAATTGAAGCGGGGATTCGCACTTTGCTTATCCTGGCCAGCGTGGTGGTCGTGATCGCCGGATTGAAGGCGGCAGGCGGCTTCTTTGCGCCCTTCCTTCTGGCGCTGTTTATCGCAACAGTCAGTTTTCCCATCATGGCCTGGCTCAGGAGGCATAAGATTCCGCGCTTCATTGCGGTGATTACCACCGTGCTGGTAGATTTTGCCTTTCTTGCGGGCGTAGTTCTGATCGGGGTGGCCCTCATCGGTGAACTGCAGGAAAAGTGGGAAAGCAAGTACCAGGTTCAGAGCACCCAGAAACTCAAGCAGGCGGAGGACTGGGCGGTCGATACCATTGTCAAGTGGTCTGATATCTCTGAGGAGGAAGCCAGGAAGAGCGTGCGTACTTACGTAACCGAGGATCTCACCCAGCAGCTCAGCAATATCAAGGTAGAGGATATCGTCGACCTCGGCACCAACGTGGTTGGTCGCGTCACGTCCTTTCTTGGAGCGGCCTTCATTGTGGTCCTTTGCACCGTCTTCATGCTGATGGAGGCTCGAATGTTCGGGAGGCGTCTCAGTTTGATCGCGGAGGCCCGCGGACCCAATTTTGAGCGCATGCTCTTTGCCGGGAAAGATATTCAGCGTTTTCTGGGCATTAAGACTATTGTGAGTCTGGCAACTGGATTTCTTGCCGGCTTCCTCTGCTGGGCGGCAGGACTGGATTTTTTCATCCTGTGGGGGATTCTCGCCTGGGCCCTCAACTACATTCCAGTCATGGGGTCGATCGTGGCAGGTATCCCTCCCACCATACTGGCCCTGGTCCTCATGGGATGGCCCAGCGCGGTGGCGGTGGGGGTCGGTTACATTGCGATCAACGCCTTCCTTGGAAATTTTGTGGAACCCATGATGATGGGGCGCCGCTTCGGGCTTTCGACTCTGGTTGTCATTGTGTCCGTGATGTTCTGGGGCTGGGTCTGGGGGCCGGTTGGAATGTTCCTGGCGGTACCCGTCATGATGATGTTGAAGGTCTTTCTCGAGAATAGCTATGAGTTCCGATGGATCGCAGTGGCCATCAGCAAGGAGAAGGGGGAGTCTGGTGATGACGAGCAGGAGCTCAAGGAGGCGGTGGAAGCGGCGGAGTGCGCCAGCCTGCCGGAAGGAGCGGCCCCGGAAGGCGGGACCTCCCGGTAGGAACGGGGAGTTCAATCCTACGCCGACCCGGCTGGGGATGTTAAGCACCCGGGCTCTCTGTGGTGCGCGAGTCAGGAGGCTCCGCTTTCAGGGATTTGACGTCTTTCTTTCCGCTGTATCCCTATGAGCATTGGTGCACAGGTGCGGCGACTGACCGCTGAGTTCACCAGGACCTTTGAATGGGGGGCACGTGCCGATGCGGCGGCTGTGCTGCTCATGATGGCCCTCTTCTTTTGGTTGCTCGCCACGCGCCTCGAGGGCGGCTAGAACCCCTCCCGGATGCCGATCGCTCCCTCTGAAAATCCCGCGAGGCGAACGTTCCTGTTCGATAACCTGCGAGCCTGGCCGGGCGGGTGCGTGGAGACGCTGGCGATGACCTTCCTGGTCCTGATTGCGGTGCGCGTATTCCATGCGGAGGCGTGGCAGAAAGCCACCCTGGTGGCAGCCTCCAGCTGCGGTCTCTTTCTTAGTCTTTTCCCGGTTCAACTGGTGCGTAGAACGGGAATATCTGTGAATGTGGGAACGGCGCTACTCTGTTTCATGTCAGCAGGCGGGCTCCTTATTGCGGCTCTAGGGGGCAAGACGATAGGGGTCTTCCTGCCCTCCATGGTGGTGGCACTGCTTTGCATCACGTTGAGCATCCCGCTCATGTCGCAGATCTATCGGAAGCATTATCCCGACGGTTCCCGTGGTCGCCTGTTTGCCTCCACCGCCGTGGCGCGCAAGTCCTCCGCGCTCGTCGTGGCCGTAATCTTTGGCAAGGTGCTGGAGAATAACCTGGATGATTTTCGCTGGATTCTCCTGATTTATTCCCTCTGCTGTTGTCTCATGGCCGGGTGTGTTCTGGCCATGGACCGGGTTCATCTGGAACGAGCCAACCAGGTCCGGCTTTTTGGCGCCCTCGAACACGTGAGAGACGACCACGTTTTTCGGTCCATGCTCACTTCCTGGATGATCCTGGGGTTTGGGAACCTGCTCTGCTGGTCCATCTTTGTGGAATATGTCTCCAATCCGGTCTACGGGTATCATCTTACGGAATTCACCATCGCATTCATCACCGGATCCCTTCCCGAGATCATGTTTCTCATTACCGTGGTGGCATGGGGAATCATATTTGACCGCGCTAATTTCTTTGCGGTGCGCATGATCCTGAATCTCTTTTTCATTGGCGGAGTCTTCTTCTATTTCTTTGGCCACGAGGTGTGGACTCTCTGCGTCGGAATCTCCCTGCACGGGATTGGCCGGGCCGGGGGTAATATTGCCTGGAGTCTCTGGGTCACGAAGTTTGCAAAGGCCGAGCAGGTTGCCGAGTACATGAGTGTGCACACCTTCTTCTGTGGCGTGCGTGGGGTCATAGCGCCCTTTGTGGCTTTCCCGATGATTGCAATATTGGGACCTCGCTGGGTTGGAGGGGCGGGAGTGGTCTTCATGTTCGTCGCTACTCTCATGATCTGGCCCCATCTTCGCATCAAGGGGGGGTCCGGGGTTGCTCCGCTGGAACCGGATCCGCGGCAGTAGGGAGCAACACCGGCTTGCGCCTGGTGCGAGGATGCTGTGATCTCCGGCCGTGAAACGCAGGAGGCCTGCTCAAGGTCTCCTGGGTTAGTTCCAGGACCTCAGCGGGATCAGACTGCCGGGAGACTGCGCGCCTCCTGCAGGGCGATGCCGAGGAAGCGCATGCGCTCACCTCTGGCTTGCCGCCGGTTGGTAATCGGGCATACTGCCCCCGCCGCAAGGTCAGCCAGCTTAGCTTCAATTGGTAGAGCTCTCGATTTGTAATCGAGCGGTTGTCGGTTCGAGTCCGACAGCTGGCTCCAGTGGGCCTCCGGAGCGGAACCGGGGATGAGGGGTGTGGCGATGTGGTTAGCTGAAACGGTCCGGATGGTATGTCCGACCGCAGGGGGGAATCCGGCTCTCTCGGTGTGCTTCGGGGAATTTTTCACGCAATTGGTGGCGTAGAGCCGGGAGGGTGGACTTCCGACTTCGAATGACAGCAGGGCTCCGCTCAGACATGTTCTAATGAACAGTATTCAGAAGAGGGGGGATGGCAAGGGAAAATACGAAAGGGCAAGATGAGCGAATCCTGCTTGGACCCCGGGATTCGGACTGTTCACGGATTCCTCGGTGGGGTTGACCGATTCGGAGGGAGGAGAGTGTTGATGAACTGTGAATAAGTAACAGGTCCATGTGTTGACAGGTTGATAGTCACCAAATAGAAAAAATTTGATGGGTATACGTGTGCGGCCGATGGGAGAAATGAAGTCCCACCCCGACTCCACTGAACGAGTGAAGTGTTGGAAGTGCGGTAATTGGTTCATGATGTCGCGGACGGCGACCAGGGCGTCGTGTCCAGATTGCGGAAGTCAGGTGGCGCTTCACCGCCTCAACATGCCCATGATGCCGAGCGGGAAGAGCAAGCAGGAAGTGGTTCGCTTGTCCATGGCAGGGGAGGATTTGCCACCTCGAGATCCGAAGAAGGAGGGGACGTCAAAGAACACGGAAGGAGTGCCTCCCGGGAAACAGGAGTCGGAGTTAGGGGAGGCGGAAGTCCGCAGAATGTTCGTGGAGGCAGATCCGCGCAGGGAGGATGCGGTGAGTGGACGGGATATGCTCAAGGGGGTCACGATGAAGACCCTGATTGTGTCAGTGGGCGTGGCGACCTTGGTCCTGTTGATTCTGATCTACGCGATCGCTGCGAGTTAAAGGGGCGCATGGAGCGATTTATTCTGGCGTCCGGGTCTCCGCGTCGGAGGGACTTGCTGTCGAAAGCCGGGTACGAATTCAAAGTGGAACCGGCCGAGGTGGAGGAGTGGCCGCCGGGGAAGTATCCCTTTCGGAAGCTCTGTGTGGCCAATGCCGCATTGAAGGCCAGGGAGATTTCGCAGCAGCATCCCGGGGCTGTTGTGTTAGGAGCTGATACGCTTGTGGGGTTGGGAGGAGAAGTCATGGGAAAACCGCGTGATATCGTGGAGGCGGTGTGCATGCTGGAGCGCTTGTCAGGGCGGGTGCACGAAGTATGCACAGGCGTGTGTGTGAGTTGCGGGGGGGAGGAGCACGTCTTCTTTGAGGTGGCCTGGGTGCGGTTCCTGAGGTTCGGGGAAGATGTCATCAAGGACTACACGCAGCGAGTCAACGTGATCGACAAGGCAGGAGCCTACGCGATCCAGGAGCACGGGGAGATGCTGGTGGATAAGGTGGAGGGGGACCGTGACAACGTGGTGGGCTTGCCGATGGTGCGGGTAGCGGACGAGTTGGAGCGATTCGGGGTCCTGCCGAGCAGGACTTGATCGTGAGAAGGCAGTTTCAGTCCTGACTGCACGGTGGCGAGTCCGGGAATTGAGAGGGAGGACAAGTTGGGAATTGGTTAAGGGGCGGGATTGTGGAAAATATGAGGCGTGAGCATGGTGCCAAGGTATCCTCTGATCCTGAATCCGAGGGCTCGAAGTGAGCGGGCGCGGCGGGCGCGGCACTTCGTGATGGAGCATGCGACGCGATTTGCGATTTATGCCACCAACAGTGCGGAGGAAGCGGCGGAGCTGGCCCGGCGTTTTTCCGAGGAGGGAGAGGAAGTCGTGGTGGCGGCGGGTGGAGACGGCACGCTCAATGCCGTGGTGGGGGGATTGAGCGGTTCAGAGACCGTGCTGGGAATCCTGCCCACGGGAACGATGAATGTCTTTGCGCGTGAACTGAACATTCCCTTCGGGCATCTGGCGGGAGCACTGGAGGTGATCGATGCGGGACATGTGAAGGAAGTGGATCTCTTTGAGATGGAGGGGACCCCCTTCGTGCAGATGGCGGGGGTGGGTTTTGATGCGCAGGTCATCGAGGAGACCACGAGCGACGCGAAGCGGCGACTGGGGCCGCTGGCGTATATTCTCTCGGCGGTCAAGGTGCTTGGATCCAGGCCTCCACGGATGAAGGTTTATTTTGACGAGGGGCATGTCGTGGAGGGGGCCTGTGTCCTGCTGGGCAACGGGGCACTCTATGGGGGGCAGTTACGACTTTTCGGGAAAGCGGACAACGCGGACGATCTTCTGGATGTTCTGGTCTATAAGGAAGCGGGCTACAAGGCGGCCCTGGGGTCGCTGGGAACGTTGGCGCGGGGAGGCTTTGAGGCGGATGGAAAGGTGGTGGAGTATTATCAGACTTCCGGCCTTGCCGTGGAATGTGACCGGGAGGTTCCAGTGGAGGTGGACGGCGAATTGTGGGGCCGGGCCAGGAAGGTGATGTTCAAGGCCATGACCGAGAAGTTGCGGGTTCTGGCCCCGGAGGAACGGGGGAAGAACTGGTGGGAGCAGGTGCTGGCGAATCTTAGCCCCGGAGCCAGTTGACAGTGGTGGTGGAGATTAGATTAACCTTCCCCTTTCGGAGGGAAATTCCAGAATCGCGATGCAGTGAAGTCCAGGTTTGATGATCTCTTTGAGTTCGCGTGTGGCGAAGTGAGGGATGAGGACTTCCGGGTCTTCTGTCCCGAGGACCCGGGCGACATGAGTTACGTGGATCTGTGCAGCGGGGTGCGCTCCCGGAAGGAGATCCCCGACGCGGTTGATCCGGAATGGTTCGAGGTCTTCGGGATCGCCCAGCGGGGGAGTCCGGAGCAATCGTCGCAGGAGGGCCGTTTCGTGCGCTTCAAATTGTTTTGCGGGTCCGTGGCGGCGAAGTTCCTTCTCAAGGAACCGGGCCTCGACCCGGTGGTGATTGTCAATTACGTCTGCTGCTCTCTGGTGCAGTCGGCGCGGTCGATAGCGAACCGTGAGCTGACATCTGTTTTGCTGGATGTGTTTCCGGCTCTGGCAAAGGAGATGGAGGATTACCGGGCACCGAGTGGATGGGTGGTCCAGGAGTATCCCTTCTGCCTGCTGGCTGGGATGTTGATGGCGGAGGATCTGCAGAACTACGAGTGGTCGGCGAAACTGGCGGCACGGTTGGTGAAGGCCGAGGAGCAGGTGAGAGAAGAGAGCTTTTTCCCCGGGCAGGAGTTTCTGCTCGGCCTGACAAACTATGATTCACTGCACCGGGAATGGCTTGATTTGGCCGAATCCCTGGAGAACCCGGAGAAGGACGAAGCGGTGGATTTGGTGAAGGCCCTGTTAGGGGGAGTGGAGAAGTGGCGGAACCGGGGTTGAGGATGCCGGACTTGGTAATGGGGAGCAACAGCAGGAGGAGCCAGGAATTCCTATGGTGAGGGCCTAACCGCCGGCGGCGAGAACGATGATTTCCACGCGGGCTCCCTCCGAGAGGGCGGTGGAGTTGTGATCGCCACGGGGCAGTGCCTGACCGTCCAGTTCCGTCACCACCGGCTTCTGGGCGAGGTCAAGAGACTCGAGGAGGTCGGCGACGGTGGCCTGGCATTCGAGTGTGTGTGCTCTGCCGTTGAGGATAATCTGCATCTCGGAGGGGAAGGAGTCAGGCTGGGGCAGGCGTAAGAATTTCACGATCCCAGTCTTTCCAGACGGGATCGAAGCCCTGGCAGCGGAGTTGTTCAGCAACGGCTTTGGTCGAACGTTCGTCGGCTATCTCAAACTGAGGAGTGGCCCGGGCCTGGGAGCAGTCGGTCGTCTGCTCCGTGGGATCGAGCTCAATCCGTCTTCCCCTGATGGTGTGGTGGAGGTCATCTGTGCCTGCGCCGGTGTAGCCGCCCGGTTCGGTGTGGGAACCAGCGGAAACGTGCGTGACGCCGAGGGGAAAGAGGCGGTCGCGGAGGGTGGCCGGTTCCCTGGTGGAAAGAACGATGCCGATCGGGGGGAAGGTGAGGCGAAAGGCACAGATGAGTTGAACGAGTTGCCGATCGGTGAGGGTCAATCCGGGGTCGGCCCGGTGCCGGTGATTCCCGGCATGAGGCCGCAGGCGTGGGAAGGAGATGGTGAATTGTGCCTTCCAGCAGTGCTTGTAAAGGTACTCGAGGTGGGCGGCAAGTGAGAGGGCTTCGATGCGCCAGTCGGCGAGGCCGAAGAGAGCGCCGATTCCAATGCGCCGGAAACCGCCCGCATAGGCACGCTCAGGGCAGTCGAGGCGCCAGTCGAACTCTTTCTTGGGTCCGGCGGTATGGAGGTGTTGGTAGGTTTCCCGGTGATAAGTTTCCTGGTAAACGACCAGGCCTTCCGCTCCGCAAGCGACCAGTTCCGCATATTGTTCGTCCTCCATGGGGCCGACCTCGATTCCGAGGGTGGGAACAGAGGGGGAGAGGAGGCGCAGGCAATCCTGCAGGTAACCCTCTGAGACGAATCTGGGATGCTCGCCAGCCACGAGAAGAAGGTTGCGGAACCCGAGCGAATGGAGGTGCCGGGCCTCAGTGGCGACCTGATCCAGGGTGAGGGTTGTCCGCAGGATGGGATTATCGCGTGAGAATCCACAGTAGCTGCAGTTGTTTACACACTCGTTGGATAGGTAGAGCGGCGCAAAGAGGCGCATCGTGCGTCCGAAGTGACGCCGGGAGAGAGCCGAGCTTTTCCGTGCCCGGGATTCCAGTTCGTCCGGGTGGAGGGGAGTCAGAAGGGACGCAAACCGCCGCAAGAGCGGAGAAAGCGGGCGATCCGGGTCTGCGAAGCGGGCGGCGAAACTCAAGGACAAGAGAGGTCGGATTTGCGGAGGGCAATGTCAAAGGGGAAAAGGGAGCTTTGAGCAGGGTTTCCGAAGAAACCGGGAACCGGAAATCGCGTCCTCACGATGAAGCGGAGGGCTGGGAGGAGGTGCTTGCCCTGACGCGTCGATGGGAAGATGGGACCAGATAGCCGGAAAATATCCTGAAAATGCATAAGGTAACGGATTGAACGCTTGATCAAGTGGGGCGGGAGCGGCACCTTCGGAACGGCAATGAGTGAAGTGGAGACCATTGAATGCCGTCCCACCAGGTGGTTCTATCTCAGGGCTGGGGCGATGGTCCTGATGTTCGGGGTGTTTCTGGTGTTGTTTTTGAAGGACTGGAAGGTTGGATGGCCCAAGAAAAACGAGATCTATTACACCTACAAGGCTTTCGAAACAGCCAAGGAGCGGTTTGGTGAGAAAGAGTGGAGCGCGGAGGACTGGCGGAGGGAAGCAGAGGCCGAAAGGATCTTTCCCGAGCAGATCGTGGGGGACATTATCCTTCCCGAGGAGGTGGACCCTGATGCCAGATGGCCAGTTGTCCTGAATGACTATGCCGGTTACGGGGAGGCTATGGAGGAAGAGGGTAAAAAGGCGATCCCGCCCCTGTGGGCGAAATACACTGATGAGAGGGGTTGGAGTTCTTCCATCCCCAAGAAGAGTTATGAAGCGGCCAAGATTCAGGAGCAGCTGTATTATGGAATCGGGAGCGGAGTTCTCCTGTTGATCACGGGATTTTTTCTGATCCGGACGTCGCGACGCACGATGAAGGTGGACGCCGAAGCCTATTATGCGCCGGACGGAGCAAGGATCCCCTTCAGCCTGGTGCGCAGGATTGATGTGCGGAAGTGGGGGGTCAAGGGGTTGGCTTACCTCTTCTATCGGGAGGAAGGAGCCCCGGAGGAGAGCGCACTCAGGAAATCCAAGATCGACGGGATGGTCTACGGACAATTCAAACAGGAGGAGGGAGCTCCTGCGGAAGCCCTCTTCCAGCGCATTCTCGATAATTTCAGAGGTGAACTGATCGAGTTGATTGAATCGAGAGAGGACGAGGTGGAGAACGGGGCGGAAGACACCGGAGAGTCCCGGGGGGAGAACGGTTCAGAGGAGAATGGCCCCAAGGAGTAGATTTTCAGAGTTGCCAAGTGAGCCAAGGACGGTTAAAGCCAGAAACAAGAAACCAATTGCGAAGGATACATGTCAGAATCAAGTGAAGAGAAGGTCAGGGGCATCATAGTGGAACAGCTCGGAGTGAACGCCGATCAGGTGACCCGGGAGTCGAAAATGATTGAGGATCTGGGGGCCGATTCCCTCGATGCGGTGGAATTGGTGATGGCCGTCGAGGAGGCATTCGAGATCGAAGTTCCGGACGATCAGGCCGAGAAGCTGGTGGCGGTTGGTGATATTATAGACTACGTGGATAAGTCCGCCAGCTGAGGAAGTTGCGTCTATTGATCAAGGTATGGGGTGGGTCCATAAGGACCTGCCCTTTTCGTTGTCAGAGGGGGCAGGGTAGGGGATGATGAGGGCCGAGAATGTATTCCCCCGATGATATCCAATACGCGCTGGAGACGACCAGTGTGCTGTATGAGCCGGACCGCCGGATCGATACTTTCGGGAACACGCGCTTTGAGTTTCTTCTCCTGAGTGAATTGATGGACTCGGTGGGGCAGGTCCGGATCCGAAGCGGGGAGGTCGAAGCCAATCAGCCGACCATCATCAAGCCTGAGGCTTATAATGGAATCGAGTTCGAGGGCTTTGGTGACGATGCAGAGAAATTCCATCAGTGGCTCCAGGAGCACGGAGCGAAGATCGCCTTCCTGAATTACCAGTTCAAGCGCGGGGAGGTCCGGGAGGAGTTGCTGCACGACTCCATGGAGGCGGTGCGGGATCGGGTGCTTGATGACGCGCGGCGGGTGGGCAACCCGATGCAGGTTGTGATCGAAGGAGTGGACGATGCGTGGGAGATCAGCCTTCTGCGCTTCATCTGCGAGATCGTGGACAAGAGTTCGGAGATCAATGCTTTTGATTTCAAGCGCAAGGGATTGCTTTAATGCCCTGTCAGACCAATTCGCAGGTGATGAAGACGATTAGTCCAGTGAATGTCCCTCCAAGACACTAGGGCGCTGCAGATTATGATGTCTCTCGTCAAGGTTCTTGCCGCCCTGCTGGTGCTGGGAGTGCTGGGCGCGACGGTGACGCTGGTTGAACGGCTGAAGAAGGAGACCGCCGTGCCTCAGTTGCGGGAAATTCCGGAGGATCTGGAGAGGGTCCCGGCAGTGGAGCCCGGAGAAATTGCCTTCGAGCGGGGAAGGGAGTTGCTGGCAACCGGTCAGTTCGAGAAAGCGCGTGAAAAACTTGAATTTCTGGTGGGGGTCTACCCGTCTTCGTCCTCGGCGGGCGAAGCTCGCCGGATTCTGGGAGAGTTGAATCTCGACGATCTGCTCTCCACGGAAGTGATGGAGGGAAAGACGATGTATGAGGTGAGATCCGGAGACAACTTCACCAGGATAGCGGCCAAGCATGAGACCACCCTGGATTGCATCATGCATATGAACGGGTTGCAGAGGATGGACAAGCTCTACCCCGGAGATGAACTGGTGCTGCTGCCCCTGAAATTTAACATCAAGATCGACGTGTCCCGCAAGCTACTGAGCTTGTACAAGGAGGGACGTCTCCTGAAGGCCTACAACCTGCTCCACGCCAGGGCCCGGGGTTCGCGAGGGGAGTTGCGATCCAGGATTGGGCAGAAAATCGGCCTTCTGAAGGATGGGCGAAGGGTTTCACCAGTGAAGTTCCAGAGCTACCGGACCGCCAGAAAGGTGCTCATTCTTGATCACCGCGGCCTGCAGTTGCGCCAGGGCGGGGTGGCGGAGGAGGATGACACGGGAAGGGGTTTTTTTCTTTCGGAAGCCGACATGGAGGAGTTGGCTCTCTTATTGAGAGTCGGGAACGAGGTGGAAGTTCGCTTCGGTAACCAGTAAGATATGTGTCAATGAACGACAGTAGCGGGCGCCCCCAACCACTTGATTTCGAGAAACCCATAGCGGAGCTCGAGAGTGAGTTGGAGGATATGCGCGAGAAGGCGAGCTCCCAGGAGATTGATCTCAGCGCGGAGATCGCAGCTCTGGAGGCGAAACTGGCGGAGGTGCGGAACCGCATTTACGAGAACCTGACGCCATGGCAGCGTGTGCAGATTGCGAGGCATATCAGCCGTCCCTTCATGCTCGATTACCTTAACGAAGCTTTTGATGACTTCTGCGAACTTCATGGGGACCGCCTGGTGGGAGACGATCGGGCCATGCCAGGTGGATTCGCCCTGCTTGATGGACGGCGCTGTGTAGTGATCGGGCACCAGAAGGGCCGCAATACAAAGGAGAACCTGGAGCGGAACTTCGGCAGTGCGCATCCCGAGGGATACCGCAAGGCGCTGCGCCTGATGAAGCTGGCAGAGAAGTTCAGGATTCCGGTTGTCTCGTTGATTGACACCCCGGGCGCGTTCCCGGGAATCGGGGCGGAGGAACGGAATATCGCGGAGGCAATCGCGCGGAATCTGCGGGAGATGATGGATCTGAGAACGCCGATCGTGGTGGCGGTGATCGGCGAGGGAGGCTCAGGAGGCGCTCTCGGAGTTGGGGTGGCCGACCGCATTCTCATGCTGGAGAACGCCTACTACTCGGTGATCAGTCCCGAAGGCTGTGCCGCCATCCTCTGGAAGCACCGTAAGCACGCACCGGAGGCGGCCGAGGCGATGAAGTTGACGGCGGAGGATCTGGCCGGGATGAGCTTGATTGACGAGGTGGTTCCTGAACCGAAGGGGGGAGCGCATCAGGATGTCCGGTCAGCGGCCGGCAATCTCAAGGCTGCGCTGGTCAGCCATATCGATGAGCTGGAGGCTTTATCGGATGAGGAAATGCTGAATGCGCGTTACGAAAAGTTCCGGCGGGCGGGACAGTGGGCGGAATAGCTGGGGAGGATCGTGTCTCCTGATGGCGATCGGCCAGGGCGATCCCGGTCATGCTAATTCAGTTCTTTCTCGGTATACGGCACTCCGCCCTGTTTCCTGGTAGTCTCGCGGGCTTCCTTGATGAAGGATTCCTCCACCTTTCCGGAACGGTTGCTCCAGGCATGGCGGATAAAGGTGAGGATATCGGCAATGTCCCTGTCCGAGATAGTCGGGTTCATGGAGAGGCCAGGCATGGCTGCGGGCGGGGAATAGCGCTGGCCGGAAACCGTGATGGGGCCCTGCAGGCCGTGCAGCAGGGTCTTGGCGAGTCGTTTGGTGTTACCGTTGACCCAGTCGGATTCGTCGAGGGGAGGGCCGAGATTTGGAAGGCCGGTGCCCTCGGCGCCGTGGCAGCCTATGCAGGCGACACGACCCATGTAGAGTTTCTCTCCACGTTGGAAGGAAGCGAGGTGTTCGCCCTTGATGGAGGGTGGTTTGATCTGCCTGGAGTTCCTCCGGAGGGCCTCCTGCAGCCACTTGTCCAGGTTGCCATCATTGTAGCGCCCGTTATTGACGCCCAGGAAAACCGCTTCACGGTCCTTGAGACCCGTGAAGGCTGCTTCCCGGACGAGGGGATTGCCACCATTGAGCTTGAGTTCCGCCACCAGGGCGTCGAGGGCCTGGGAGGTGCCGATCTCCGCGAGGAGTCGAGCCTTGTAGATAGAGGACTCACGGCCAGCCTTGAAGGCGGCAAGGGCAGGAAGGAGGGAGTTCTTGTCACGTTCGCCGAGCGAGAGGCCTGCCATGAGGGCAGAGGAGGAAAGTTTCTCGTCGCCGGTCTTGAGAGCCCTTGCAATATGCCCGGCGTTGAGAAGTTCGAGGCCTTCAAGGCTCCAGAGCGCGTGCAGGCGGGCGAGAGGCTTGCCGTCCTGCAGGACCCCCTCAAGGGCGTCCCTCGTCGTTTCATTGCCGCGCTCGACGATGAGGCGTTGGGCCGTGTCCCGCCACCAGCCATTGGGATGGTTGAGGTAGCGTGTCAGTTCGATGGCGGAGAGCTTTTGGAGAGCGGGGGCCGGGCCCCGGTCCTGGTTCTTGTGGCGCAGACGATAGATGCGACCATGTCCGCTGCCAGGCTTGTCGAGTCCACGGCTCAGGATCTGCTTGCGCAGGTAGGAAGTGACATAGGTCCGGTGCTGGATGATCCCGTGGTACATGTCCAGGATGTAGAGGGAGTTGTCTGGGGCGGTATAGGCATTGACCGGGCGGAAGCGCTCGTCAGTGGAGGCGAGGAATTCCTTATCGCCGAAGGTGTGTTTGCCGACCAGTTTGCCGTTTCCGTCCTCGTAGCTGATCGCCTTGACCAGGTGGCCAGTGGCCTCGGTGATGAAGGCGGTCCCATAGAGGTCTCTGCCGAGGCCGTGGCCGCGGAAGACAGTGAGACCGGAAGCGCCGGTGGCATTGATAAGTTTGTAGTTCTCAGGTGAGACGGTGTTGCGTTGGTAGCCGCGGTTGACCCCGGGTGTGACCCGGATGGGCCAGACCCGGTTGTCGCTGATGCGGGCCGCGATCCCCGCTTTCATCTTGGAGTTTGTGTTTCCGTAAACGGCATTGGGGAAGGTGTAATCTCCGACCAGGAGGGTGCTGTTGCTGTTGTGGAAGAGGCGTCCATAGTCGTCACGGTCGATGCCCCATTGCCCGCGGAAATGGGTTTTTTCCATGACCCATCCGTCCTTGGTTCTTTTATAACGGCGGTCCGACTTGGCGTTGTAGATCCAGTTGTCGAGTCCGAGGACGAGACTGTTGGCTTTGTGCTCCACGTTGCCTCCCCGTGCGTAGTCCTTATCCACCAATACCCGTTTGCCAACCGGTTTGTTGCCGTTACGGCCTTGGAAGAACAGGCTCTCCTGGTTGGCCCACAGGATGCCGTCATCGAGAAGGTAGAGGCTGCGGGGGAGAAGAAGCTTCTCGAGGAAAATCGAGCGCTTGTCCACCCTGCCATCATTGTCACTGTCCGCCAGGATGACGATGCGCCCCTGGGCAATGCTCTCACCTTTGCCATCCACATCGGGCATGTATCCGACCAGTTCGCAGATCCACATTTGCCCGTCGCCGTCGAATTTGAGCATGCATGGCATGTCGACCAGGGGTTCGGAAGCGACCTCCTCGATGATGAAGCCGGGAGCGAGTTGGAAGGACTTGAGGGCATCCTCAACCTTGAGGAAGGGAGCTGGCGGAATCACATCTTCAGGGACAAAGCTGGCCATGTTGTGACCCTGCCGGTCGCCCTGCTGGCCGGCGAGGGGGGAGATGAGGGTGATTGGGAGGACGAGAAACGAAAACCGTCGAAGCAAGGACATGATGGACCTTACAAAGTCTGTGAGGCAATTCTATCGAAATCCCCGGGGTCCCTCCAATCTGCCAGGGATTCACTCAGAAGGTTTCCAGGCCGAAAAACCGGCGAAAATTGTCGGCGAGGGGAACTCGGAGGTCGGATTCAGCCTGCCCCAGCACGTGTGCCAGACCACTGACGATCTGGGGCAGGTTGGCCGGATGATTGAGGGGTTGGCCTTCGTGGTTGCGGAGGAGGTTCTCCTGGTGCCGGTCCGGGGGGAGCATGTCTGGAGCATCGGTTTCGACGAGGAGACGATCGGGCGGAACCTTCCGGAAGGCGGCGCGAACCTTTTCCTTGTGCTCCCGGAGAAAATAGCCCGAAAAGGAGAATCGGGCGCCAAGCGAGGCGAGGGCGGGGACGAGCTCGCCCGAGCCGCCGTAGGAATGCAGAAGAAAGCCACGGGCGGGGCATTTGCTGGTGCGGAGGATCTCCCTGGGAGGGCCCGAGGCCTGGAGACAGTGGATCGAGAGTGGCAGGTTGTGTTCCGCCGCGAGATTGAGCTGGAGCGTGAATATCTCCCTTTGTTCCTCGAAATGAGGTTCTTTCATCCATCGGTCAAGCCGCATTCACCGAGGAAGATTGTTCCGGAGTGCTGGGCGAGGGTGCACTTCAGTTGTTCCAGCCAGTCCGGACTACGGCCTTCGATCATCCAGGGGTGAAGGCCCAGGGAGGGCTGCACCAGATCGAGATACCGTCGGGCCAGTGAGATTACACGGGGCCAGTCGTCCTGAGAGGTGCCGTTGACGACGCAATGCCCGATCCGGGCCTCCCGCATGGCGGGCAGGAGCTTGGGCAGGCGATGCAGAAGTCGTTCGTCGTGGAGGTGATTGTGCGCGTCGAAGAGCGGCGTCATGAAGAGAAGGCAGCTTCGGATTCCCTTAGCTGGAGGGCGGCCCGGTGGTAGCTTTCCATGGAGCAGTCCGGTAGGGCGTACTGTTCTGCAGGCGCCTGGTAGTTGGAGGTCGGCGAACCTGGTCGGCGGTAGCAGAGGTCATAGTGGTTCTCCAGCAGGGAGGTGACAAATTCAGGCCAGGCACCCTGTGCGATCTGGTCCTGCCAGTCCGAGACCTGCGCATGTCCGCGCAGCTTGCCCAGCAGTTCGAGGCGGCTGGAGAGGGCTTCCGGTTCCTGGAGGAAGTGCCGGTAGTCTTCCAGAAGCAGTTTCACTCGCTCCGGGACAGGCAGGGTGAGTTCGATCACGCGTGAAGAGGCGAATTGCTTCCAGAGAGCGGGCGGAAGGTAGACGCTTCCAATACGACTGGATTCAGCCTCTGCAAAAATGGGGCGGTCCGGGTCGAATTGACTCAAGGCTGCGTGCAGGCGGTTCTCGAAGCGGCGTTGACCCGGCTGAGGCCCAACCGTGCCAAGGAGTGAGCCGCGATGGTTGGCCATCGCCTCCAGGTCGATGACCTGCGTGCCTTCCCTTTGCAGGGCTTCGAGGAGGTGCGTCTTTCCTGTGCCGGTCAGGCCGCTGATGATGCGAAACTGCAATTCGGGATTGGAGAGCCGCCGAACGAGGTCGTCCATCACGAAGCGGCGATAGGCCTTGTATCCGCCTTCCAGGGTTCTGGCACGCCAGCCGATCGAACGCAGGACAGTGGCGAAGGCCGCCGAACGTTGTCCGCCTCGCCAGCAGTAGATCAGGGGTTTCCAGCCGGGTTCAACTCCGCTCAGGGGGCCGGCGAGATGGCTGGCGATGGACTCACTGATGTAGCGGGCGCCGAGTTTGCGACCCTTGAACGGACTTTCCCGGTAGAGCACGCCGATTTTCACCCGTTGCTCGTTATCGAGGACCGGGAGATTCCGTGCACCAGGCAGGTGGTCTTCCTCGAACTCAAGCGGAGTGCGCACGTCGATCACCTCGTCGAACTCGGAGAAGTCGACTGGGAGTGAAACGGACTCTAGATGGTCGAGGGACATGATCCGGCAGGAAGTGAACGATTGGAATGGCAACCCCGCGGAGCATAACATAAGGCGGGGCAGAAGGCAGGCTCCGCCTGAAATCCCTGTTACTGCTTGGAGAATTCTCCGGTGATGAGAGAGAGGTGCTGCAGACCGCTGCGGGTGAGGGAGGCACGGCGCCCGGAGCCGGTGACGCGGGACAGGGTGAAGTATTCGTGGCGCGACTGGGTGGTGCGGACGTAGGTGACGAGGGGTTTGGGGACTTCGCGGTGGCTGGGCGCGATAGCGAGTGGGAAGCCGGCTGGGGTGAAGGAAATTTCCCAGGAGGGACTGGGCCTGTGATGAGCGCCACGTCGGATCCACGGGTAGCGATCAGTCAATTCAAGTTTGCCTCGGCGCGGACAGGTGACCTTGTAGTAGATGGGGGTGCGTTCGAGGAACCCGGGGAGGGTGATGCCGGGGTCGCGATGGTGCGCCAGGAGCAGGCTGGCGACATCGAGACCGGCGAGGTTCATGCCATTATGGATGCCGTGGGTGTTCCGGGTGTTGAACTTCATCTTGTGCCAGGCGTCAAACTGGAGCGAGAGGAGAATGTTCAGTTCAAGGTGGACGTGGGCTCGCTCCCGGTTGAGGCCGGCGCCGGTGTAACCCATGCGCCCCACCACATGTCCAGCCGGGATGCGTTGGCCCTCCTTCACCGAGGCGCTGGCCAGGTGAGCGTATAGGCTCAGGAGAGGGCCATTGCCCCAGTCGTGTTCGACCACCACGTATTTTCCGTAATTGCTGCCACCGGCACTGCCCTGAACGTAAACGACACGGCCCAGGGCAATGGCCCTGACGTCATCGAGTGGGCGTCCGGCGGAGTCGCGCTTGACGGGTTGGATGTCGATGCCCTCGTGGAAGCGGGTGGGCACCACTCCCTGCTGGGTGCGTCGGAGGTTGCGGACAAATCCATATCCGCCGCCCTGCCAGGGTTTGCTTGTTTCGCCCTCGAAGGTGCGATAAACGTACATGTAGAACTTCTCGGGATTGTTGTCGAGAAGGGCCCGGTTATCGGTGGGTAACTGGAGTTTGAGAGCCTGTCCCGGGCAGAGGAAGGACAGCGCGAAGGCAAGTACGAGGTGGAGTCCGACGCGGAAATGGAGGTGAGTCACTACTTCTTTTTGATTCTCTTCTTCCAGGTCTTGAGATCTTCGCCGATACGCGGGACATGCTGGTCGGCGAGCTTGACCTCAGTAAGCGAAACCCACTTCCAGATGACGATGAGCCCGTCATTGATCGGCTTGTCAATGAGAACCGCATCGCGGACCTGCCCGTTGACTACGGCGAGAAGGAGTTTGTCCTGATGGGCCGTGCTCATGTTGCGGAGCCGGTTGGAGGCCGTCTTGTTGAGCTGGAAGACCATCCCGTAGGAATTCCCGTCGTCGGCAGGAAAGGGGCGGAAGGCCACGATATCCTTGGTGTTGATTTCCGCGGATTTGCTGAACAGCACTTCCTTTCCCGCGGTCAATTGCTTGAATGCCCGGCGATCACCCGGTTCAGCCTGGAGGTGGAAACTGACGCTCAGATCAGGCGCTTTCTTTCCGGCTGCGGCAAGAGTGTCCGGGAGGAGCGCAGCCGCCATGATGATGGCGAAGGCGAATGATCGAGGCATAGAGATACAAAGCACCTTTCTCCGCAGGACTCAAGCAGAACCGTGAAGGTGCACCCGCCTCGCCAGAGGATCCAACGGCATTCCGGAGCTCGGAAGCAGGGTGAAGGGTTGTGCAGTTTTTGAGCGTCCTGCGATCGACCTTACTTGCCGGCTGCTGTGCCAGGCAGAAAGCGGTAGTAGACCTCCAGCATGAGAGTGGCAAGAGCGGTGACGTAAACGGGATCGTTGCGGGCCGCGGGACCGGGCTTGGGCGGTGCGGGCCAGGAGCCGTCGTTGTTCTGCGAATCGAGGAGTTGGTCCCGGAACATCTCGTTATACTTCACCCAGCTCTTTCCGCCATTGTTTATGGCTGCCTGGCTGGAGTAGTAGTGTTCGTACAGGTTGCAGGGACCGACCTTGTAGTCGAACTGGGATTTCTTATCGATATACTTGATGCCCTTGCGAGCGTTGGAATTGGACGCGCCCTTGTGCTGCTGGAAGCACAGTGTGCCGGCACCAACGAGGGTGGAATGCCCGTCACCGAGGGGGGTGGGACCGGAATAGCCGAATCCTCCATCTGCAGCCTGGCAGCGTTCGCAGTAACTAAGGGCATCGCGGATGCAGCCATTCATGTTGCGGAACTCAAGCCCGGTGTGCTTGCCTGCCTTGAGGGCCTGGAGTTGCCAGGCAGTGATGGACATGTCGCCGCCGCGGCCGCCCGCTTCTTCATAGGAGTAGTCCCAGCCGCCGGATTTGTTCTGGTTGTCGATGATCCACTGGATGCCCAGCTGTACGCTCTCCTTCAGGTTGGGGAGCTTGACGCCCAGCTGGCTGCAGAAAGTGTAGGCTTCCGCGATGGCGTAGGCCGCGATGGCGTGGGAGTAACACCAGTGCTTGTCCTGGGGGTTGGAGGCCATGCGCCCCTTGTTCTTCTGGTTGTTGTCGACCAGAAAGATGATCGCGGCGGTCACGGTTTCACCGAATTCTTCGGAAAGGGGTGTTTCGCAGTGTCCAAGGTAGGCAAGCAGCGCAAGGCCGGTGTAGGCAACCTTGGTGCCTCCGCCCCAGGAACCGTCCCCGCCCTGGGTCTCCTTGAGGTAGCGCAGGGCCTTGACCACTGATTCCTCACACTTTTCGTTACCGCCATTCTCCTTGAGGCGCTGGAGGCGGTCCTGCGGGGAGCAGCGCTTACGCATGGTAGCGGGAATGTTTCCAAAACCACCACCACCACCGTCACCTCCATTGCCCCAGCCCTGTCCGAAGTCGTCGCCGCTTCCGAAGTCGAGATTTGGTTCGGCTTCCGTTTCCGGGACCGGCACCGCCGTTGGGGAGGGGGTGGTGGAGGCAATCACCCGGGCCGTGGAGGAGGATGGCGCGGAAGGTTTGCGCTGAACCTGGGGGTTCACTTCCTTCTGGTCCATGGTGTCCTCCTCCGGTGCTCCAGCCTGATAAGTCACGATGGTCGGGGACTTGATGAGGAGATTGGGCAGGAGGATGAAGAGAAGGATGAGGATCACGAGGGCCATGACAAGGAGGGCTATCACCACCGAAGTGATGACGGAGTTCCTCCGCTGGGATTCAAGGCGCGCTTCCGCTTCGGGGTTAATTTGGGCGTGAAGACTCATTCTGATCTGTTAACGAATTGCCCTGAGGAAACCTTAGGATCTTTATTCTGGCAAGATCCGAGACGGGGCGGGGCTTGCGGCAAAGCCCTGATTCTGCGAACAAGTGGCATGGAAATACGTGCGGGCGTTGCAGGGGCAGGGTCTATGGGCCGCAATCATGCCAGGGTTTACGGTCTCCTGGAAGGGGTGCGGATGGAGGCTGTTTTCGATGTGGATCCGGCACGGGCCCAGGCGGTGGCAGCTGAATTCGGGGGCGAGGTGGTAGATTCCCTGGAGGCCCTGGCGGAGCGCTGTGAGGCGGTGAGCGTAGCGGTGCCCACCGAGCATCATCTCGAGGTGGGTGGTGCCTTGATGCGCCTCGGAGCCCATGTCCTGGTGGAAAAGCCGATTGCGGGAAATGAAGCCGAGGCCGAGGAACTTCTCCGGATTGCGGGGGCCACTGGACGTTTGCTGCAGGTGGGCCATATCGAACGCTTCAATCCCATCCTGCGGCAACTTGAGGAACGCCTGGACCGCCCTCGCTTCATCGAAGCCCATCGTCTCTCGCCATTCCCCAACCGCAGTCTCGATATCGGAGTGGTGCTAGATCTCATGATTCATGATCTGGAGGTGATCCTTCACCTTGTGCGTTCACCGGTGACCAGCATCGATGCGGTAGGCGTACCGGTTCTCACCCGGCACGAGGATATAGCCAATGCGCGGGTGCGATTCGAAAACGGATGCGTGGCCAACATCACGGCCAGCCGAATCAGTCCGGAACGGATGCGCAAGATCCGGGTCTTCCAGGAGAACTGCTATCTCTCGCTCGATTATCAGGAACAAAATGGAAAGATCTCCTGGATCGAATCGGGAGGAATTCAACAGGCCGAGGTGGAGGTCGATCCCTCCGAACCACTGGTAGCGGAACTCAAAGCCTTCGTCGATACGGTGCGCGGACAGAAGGAGCCCGAAGTGACGGGGCAGCAGGGGGCCGCGGCCCTGGAAGTGGCGTTGGAGATCACGCGTCTCATTCAGGCTGATTCGGAAGAGCGCGGAGTCATCCCGGCTCTGGCGGCGGTAGCCGCCGAGGAGATGGAGTGATGCCCGTTTCCTTCAGTCCCAGGCCGGGCCGTTCGTTTTCCAGGAGGAAAGCGAGGCCTGAGCCGAACTCCGGAGGCCGGGATCAGGGTGAGACCGGTTTCTCCCTGGCGATAATGCGCAGGTAGCCCGTTTGGAGCGCCGAGGAGGGTTGTGAGCCACGGAACAGGATGGAACTCGTGCCGTCGCCATTGTTGATCCGCCCAAGGTAGGTCGGACCTGCAGTCCAGTCGATGAGGTTGGTTGATTCCTCCGCCGAAAAGCTGATCGCGTCGGCACCGATGTGCTGGCGGAAGGCGATGATCGAGTGCGGATCGTCACTGTTTTCCAGCAAGAGATCGATCAGTCCTCCGCTTTCCGGAATGCTGGGATCCTGTCCGCCCGCAAATTCGAGCAGGGCGACCAGGCCGTCGTTGTCGTCATCAGAGAAGAGGTCGGTCACACTTGCGGCGCTTTTCCAGTCCCCCAGATCGATGGCGTCGCTGTCGCTGGGATTGCCCGCCGACAATGCGCTGGTCCGCCAACTGGTTGGGAGGGTGGGGTCGTTGGAACCGGGACACATGAGGACAAGCGAGTAGCCCAGTCCGTCAGCGCTGGTGGGCCAGGGAGCCTGGTGACTCCATGTGAAGTCGGTGATGGGCATGCCGGAGGCATCGAGTAGGACAAGGCGTTCGCCTTGGTTTGCCAGTTTGCTGGTCCCGCTGCTCTGGTAGCTGCCGATGACCGGGTGTCCGGCCCCGTAACGTTGAGTGAAGGCGGCTTCCCGTCCGACAAGGAGACCGTGTGCGCCCGGCGCGAGAGTGGACTCCGGGAACTGGTAGTCGATTCCATTGACGAAGCGAAGTCCGGTAAGGTCGATCGTCAGGGTTTCACTGAGATTAAAAACCTCGATGAACTCGAAGTCATCCTGATCGGGGAATCCCGCCTGGATTTCGGTGCTGGTGGGAGCAGCGGGATGATACATCACTTCAGAGATCGCGAGGGTAGCGGCGGTTGCGGGAACGAGGGTGCCGGTTCCAGTGACGTTGATGGTCCGTTCGCTCAGAATGTCTCCGCGGAAGCCGATGGCCTGGAGGACGACCGCATTAGGGCCGGGGTTGACTGGCACATTGACCTCCCAGCTGTTATCATCGAGCCAGCTGATAGACAGGGATTCGGTAGCGCCGGCGAGCCGAATTTCCCGGACGTCGACCCAGGCGTCACCTCGGAGTGCGATGAAAGATTCGGTGGTGGTGGACCCTCCCGAGGTGGTGATACGGAAGGGGATCTGGGAGATTGCACTGCTGATTGCGCTAAGGGCGTAATTCCGGCGGGAGTTGATGTAGCCGAGATGGTTCGCGAGGTTCTCGGAAGGAAGGAAACACGAGTAATGATTGGCCCACCCGGTCATATAGCGGGTGTTGAAGGCGGTATCAATGATGTCCTTGAGATGGCCGTAGTAGGCACGTTCGTTGGCAGGACTCGCGGAGAGGAGCTTGGAGAGGTCTCCGTTGGGGGTCAGGCTGCTGTTCGCCCCGCGATTGAACGTGAAGTCCATGTCCCAGGGGAAGTAGAGCACCCGACCGTCGGTGGGACGGATATAGAAGAGAGCGTTGTGTTGCGATCCGCTGCTGTAGTTGTCTCCGATTCCACAGAGGATTTGGACGGCGAAGGAACGGAGCCACTGGTCTACGTCAAGGTCACGGTAGGAGGCGTCCCGGAAGGACGATCCGCTCAGGCCCAGGGTGTTGAGGGCATTGATGATGGCGTCGTAATCATCGGCGTCCTTGTTGTTGTCGATTTGCCAGTGGTAGCGGTAGTTTTCCTTGTCGCGCCGCCCTCCGGTCGGGCGCATGGAAACACCCCGCACGCTGTCGGGATTGGGTCGTTTGAGACCCTCCACTCCACCGGTGGTGCTGGTGGGATAGTAGATGAGCTCATACTCGAAGAGAGTGCCGTCCTCGCCGTCAGGGAACTGATTTTCCAGCCATTCATCGTCAAAACGTGACTTGATGAGCATGGCAGAACCGGTGTGGTTTGAGCGAGGGGCGATGACCCGGATCAGATCGTCTTCCATGCCCGGGATGCCGCCTGCCCGGTTGATGATGTGCTTCACCATGATCTCCTTCTGGCTGAACTGATCACCCGCCCCGGAGCGATCCACCGCCACTGTTTCGTGGGCTCCAAGAAAAGGCTGGTTGTCCGGAAAACTTACCGAGAACCCCACCCGGACGTCCTTGGCGCGGCCACGCTGGCTGCCTTTGAGGCGCACGCCGCAGTCGTAGTAGATATCCTTTTCATTGTAGATGATCGTGCATCCGAGGCGGTCGTTGCTCATCACTTCGGTGACATTGTGCATGAAGCTGGTGTCATCGGCAGTCATGACGATGCGGAAGTTGTTGGGCTGACAGGCACCGAGATCGAGATTGGCCTGTCCGTCATCCCAGGGAATGATGGCGCGTGAGGCGGGTCCGCCGGCCGGAATGAACTGAGTGGCTCCGAGAGAGTCTTCAGCCACGAGATAGAATTGCGCCTTGCGGCCGCCCGACTGGCGCGGAACGGTTCCGCTGTAGTGTCCGTTGCCCTGGTCTGTCATGCCCGTGCTCCTGAAGGATGCCCCGTTGACGGAGTAGAACAGGGTCACGGAGGCGATGCCGTCTGGGTCTGAAATCTCAGCATGGACCGTAGCAGATTGGCTGGTCGCGGGCACGGCAGGGGTATGCCGGAGGCCGGTGTAGGTGGGGCCGGCATTGGTAACTGCCTGGGAATTGGGAGCTCCGGGTGTGCCACAGTCCTGGGGCGCCTCCAGGATGTGTGTACGCGGCATGCGGTTGAAGTAGAGCCGGGTGTTGAGTTGGTTGCAGCCGCTGATCCACCGGGCGCGGAAACTGATCTGGTAGACTTGGGAGGTGCTCAGGCTGACATAGCTGCCACCGGATTTGAGGGTGGTTTCGGCGTGGTTGTGCATATGCTCCATGGCCCCCGTGGACCGCACGTGCAGAACCCTGTTTGCGGGGTCATCGGGATCGATTATGATGCGGGCGTGCCGGTGGTTTCCACGCATGCGCCAGGTGGAGAAATCACGTGGAAATGTGCCGTTTTGAATGAGTTCGCGAGGCGTTCCGCTTGGAGACTCGATTACGCTGATATCATCGATGAGAAACTCTCCCGCATCGAGGAGACCGAAGATCATTTCGTTATACTGGGTCGGGTCGTTGCTGGGAGTGAAGGAGCCCCGTCCCAGGTAGGTAAATTCCTGCCAGGGAGCATTCTCGATGCTGGGAGCCCAGGCTTCCGGAGAGCTGTTGTCAGCATGTGGATCGCGCAGTTCGAGACTGGAGCCTGCCGCGTCGGCCCGCCCGGACCAGCGTCCACCATCGGAGAAGCGGACCTCGTCGGCGACATTTCTGTGGGCGTCAATGAGGCGCACCCGCTCTCCCTTGCGCGAAAGAGCGCCATTCCACTCTCCGGCAATGGTGAGGTCCGGATACTTGGCGGCCAGGGAGGCGGCATCACGGGCCACCACGAGGAACTGACCGGCCGGGAGGACGGTTTCAGGGGGGAAGTCGAAGGAGATGCCGTCGCTGAACTGCCAGCCGCCCAGGTCCAGGTCCTCCGTGCCCTTGTTGTAGAGTTCTATCCATTGATCGCTGGAGCGGCGCATGGGCAGGCCTTCCTGAGAGGCAACCAACTGCAGCCCCATCACGATGTCCGAGCTGCTCGCGCTGGTCTGGTGAACTTCGACCGAAAGACGGTTGGTGCCCTGGTGCAGGGCGGTCAGGGTGGAGGGGGGTAGAATGGTGGTGATCACCGTTGCATTCCCCACCGTGTCACTGGAAGTGGAGGACGAGGTGATCGGCTCGTCATCGACCTGGTAGCGATCGATCTCGATCCCATTGAGATAGAAGATTGCCCCGTCATCGATCTGGTGGGAAAGTTCAAGCTGGGTGGTGTCGCGCTTCTGTTGTTCGCTCACTTCAAAATCTGTTTCAAAATAGAAGGTGATGGTCCGTGGATTTCTTGAATCGAGCGGTGAGAGGGGAGTCGTGATGGCGTTGGTCAACGAGGAGGACTCCACCCCGAGCGGACCCGGGCCTGAGAGCCAGGTCTCCCCATTCTCCGGATGGGGCGAATTCTCCCAGTCATTACCGAGATTGCCGCCGGATTCGTTATAGCGCCACAAGTGGTCCCAATCGACGAGGACATCAGGGCTGGAGGGTTGCGTGGCGGGCAGCGGCCTTGGGTTGTACATGATCTCGTTGATCACGATGTCGGTATTGAAGGAGTAGCTGTTCGGGTGGCCGAAGGTAGGAGTGTCAGGGTAGAGCCAGTGCCCATTGGAGAGTCCCCGCAGGCGGTTGGTGATCTCGCGGGCGTCGGCCAGGATCTCAGTGCCCGGCCGGAGAAGAGAAAGGCGGTGACCGTCGGCCACGGGGAAGGAGGGTGTGATGGCCAGATGACCACCAGGTTGAAGCAGGCCACCCGGGACCTCCTGGGTGGCGCCGCTTGAAGAGCGCAGCTGGTAACCGTCGAGAGCGATGTCATCGGAGCCCACATTGGTGAGCTCGACCTGGAAATCGGGATTGTCTCCGGCCGCAATCTCGCTGAAGACAATGTCCTGGGTGATCTCACCTTGAGATTCACCGGGGAAGTTGGGGAGACCGGGCGTGCCGCCAGTCTCCGGGCTGGCAAGCCAGTTGAAGGGACGGGACTCGGATGTATGTTCGTTGCGTTTGGAGAGGGTTGATCCCAGTCCGTCGGCTCCCACCGGCCAGTCACCGTCGTCCCCGTAGTTCAGTTCGTCCATCGTCCGATCGTTGTTGTTGACCAGTCGGATGCTTTCCCCGTTGTTGGCGAGCCGACCAGTGAAGGGTCCCCGCGCGCCGCGTCCTGCGAGTGACGGGTGAGAGGGGTCGGCGGCCACGAGAAGATAGCCGTGGCCCGGAATGACGGTGCCGCTGGCAAAGCGATAGTTGATCCCGCCTTCTAGTTCCCAGTCCGAAACGTCAACATTGACCCCCATCAGGCTGTGTAGTTCAATCCATTCGGTGTCGTTGTCCTCGTCCGCGGGATGGTAGTGGACTTCATTGAAAACGATAACGCTGTCCGCGGCGGGGAGCAGACCGGTGTTGGTGGTCAGAAAGAGGAGAAGGGCGAGCAGGGTGACTGCCCGGGATGGGGAGGGGAGTTTCATCGGTTGGAGTTGGGGACAATAGCCGAGGGAAGGGGAGGTCACAAGTGCCCGATCCTCCGAGCCTCCAATCCCTTCGGGGATAGAGAAGGAGATCGGCTGCCAGAGTTGGTAGGGCGAGGGTCTGCTTGGAGGGGAAGAGGATTAAGGCCATTGGCCTCATCCATTGTCAGGGAGGGGCTGGTCGAAGGGACAGACGTCTTCTTCCTCAGGCTTGCTGACAGGTTTGTCTTCCGGTTCTGGTCTGGGTTCGGGGGGGGCTTCCGGTTCGGGTGTGGATCCGGGTTCGGGAGGATTGTTGAATTGCTCGTAGTGCTGACGAAGTCGGTCCTCGGCTTCTCTTTCGATCAGGCGGGAACTGTAGAGGTCTCTGATCAGCTCCTTGGCCTGCATGATCTCAAAGTCAGTGGGTTTCTCGCGCACCTCGAAGTCGGGGGGAGAAATGATCATATTGGGAATCAGGTTCTCCACTCCCGGCGACACCTCCGGATCAATGATATAGCGAATGGTGGCCTTCGCTCCGGAAGAAGGGCCGGTGGCGATGGAAGGAGCCTCTCCCTCTGCGAGCGCTTTTCTGTTTTCTCCGTCGGAAAACAGTCCCAGGGCGCGGCAGTATTGATAGTTACGGAGGAGGCCCTTGCTGATAATCACCTCCTGCGGGTCGATATATGCGTTGCGCCCTGTCTGCGCTTCTCCAAAGAGAGCTCCATCGTCGTCACCGTGGAAAACCTCCTTGAGGATCTCGACCGGTTCCTTGTCGAGTTCGGCCCTGGTCTTGTGGAGGAGTCCCATCGACTTGAAGAGCGCTCTCCGGCCGTCGTCAGGATAGAGTGACTCAAAGGAGGTCGCGGGGTGGGCCAGATCACGCAGTTCCCGGATGATTTGTTTTTCCAGTTTCTGCTTGTTCCAAACCTTCATTCCGAAGGTGGCGAGAACCAGCACGATGGCCCCGGTGACGATATAGCGGATGAGATCGCCGACGGAAATGTCCATGACAGGAAGCTAGGGAGGCTCTGGCCGGGACGCAAGAGCCCAGAGTTTCGAATCCGGAGTGCCCTGCGATGAGGCCAGCTCTGTTCTACAGGGAAAGAAAGGCCAGAATCTTCGATTCCTCTTCGGATCCGAACTGATAGTCAGGCAGTCTTTCCCGCAGGCGCCTGAGGTGATTGTGGAGGGGGAAGAACTCGTTCTCATGTCCATGCTGGGAGGCCATGAAACCAAGGATCTGGACTCCCTGCAGGAAGAGGTGGCGTGCCTCACTGGATCGGCCGGAAAGCAGGCTTGCGTCAGCCGCTTCGCACAGCCAGGCGCCGCAGGAAACGAGCTGTGGAAGCTTGGAGGTACCCGGATGATAGAGGAGCGCCACCAGCTTCTGGGCCCCGGTGTCGAGGAGAGTCTGCAGGGGAAGCCCGGTGAGAAGTTCGCAGTTTTCCTCAAGGAACTCCTCAAAATCGGCAACGGCGTTCGGCTTCTTTAACCCGGCTGCACGCAGGCAGAATTCCACCATGCGTTCGATCTCGCGGAGGATGTAGTCTTGCCGGAGCATTGGATATGTCAGTCAGGTGAATCTGAGGAATTGTGAGGAGGTTCCTCCTCTTTCCGGAGAGCTTCCCGCCTGGCCAACCATTTATCGGAATCCATTTCTTCATCGAGAACCCCGTCTTCTTCCGTCCGGGATTCTGGCTCCGAATCAGATTCCTCCTCGATGGGGGCCTGATTCCCCGGTTCCTCCGCTTGCCCCGGCAGATCTGAGGGCCGGGTCTCACCACTCTCTCGCGTCGAGGCAACCTGCACCTCGCTCTCTTCCGCAGGCAGGATGGATTTCCCCGGATCGGAAGGCGCGGGAGCGGTTCGCACGCGGTGGCGGCGACGACCGCTGAGGATAATGAGAGCGATGGCGGTGGTCCAGATCATCGCAACAATGAGAGTGCCGATATTGAAAAGACCGTGCTCGTTCCAGGAAACGATGGCATAGCCGAGGCTTCCCGCGAAGAGAGCGTAATAAAGGAATCCCCAGACAGTTTTGCGGATGACCATTCCTTCCTTGCCCACGAGTCCGGCCACCGCGGAGGCGGCCACCACGTTGTGAACGCAGATCATGTTGCCTGCGGCCCCCCCCACCGCCTGCAAGGCGACGATCCAGGCCGGATTGACCCCGATTTCCTGGCCCGTGTTGAACTGGAAGAGGGAGAGCATCATGTTACTCACCGTGTTGGAACCGGCCACGAAGGCCCCGAGGCCGCCAATGAAGGGAGAAAGGATGGGCCATGCCCCTCCCGCCAGGGCGGCCACCCCGGAGGCGAGGGCTTCCGGCATCTTTGCGTAGCCGGCGCCTCCGCCGTCGGAGTTGATGAAGACCTCTACCATGGGAACGGTGAAGACAAGAGCGACGGACGCCGCCACCGTGGTCCTGAAGGATGAGCGCCAGGCCTTCTGGTAGTCCTGCCACTTCATGCGGTGCAGGAAGAAGGTGACAATGGAAACCACGATGAAGACCGCACCGGGAAGATACAGGAACTGGAAGAACTTGGGCTTGAGGCTGTCTTCAAGGGGTGAGTGGACTGCGACAGACCATCCCTTGAGCCATGCCGCGAGGTCCGGGATGGTGCGCGTGAGAACGAGGAGGAGCCCTACCATGATATAAGGGGCCCAGGCGTGGAAGATGCCGATCTGTCGCCTGTTGTCATCTTGGTCTTCGACCGGGATCTGCAAGGAGCCCACCCAGTCCGGACTCCACTGGTCGCGGGTTCCGAAATCCCAGGCCTTCTCCGGGGTTGGAACAAGGAAGCCGGATCGGGCCGTGGTTATCACGATGAAGAGACCGATCAGGCCTCCGATGAGAGATGGAAATTCCGGGCCGAGAAGCCAGGCTACGAGCCAGTAGGGCACGATCATGGCCAGAGCGGCGAAAAGGGCGAACTTCCAGATCCGCAGGCCTTCGAGGAAACTTCTGTTAACTCCGTAAAAGCGGGTGAGGAGTCCGCAGAGGAGGAGGGGAACGAGCAGCCCGGTGAGGGCGTGCAGGGTGGCGACTTTCAGACCGATATCCGCGAGAAATACTTCTCCATTTTCAAATCCGGCAGCCGTCCCGTAGCCCTCCACTCCAAGGTCGGTGGAAAGCTTGTGACTTGCCCCTTCCGCCGGCGAGGAATCCACCGAGAGGCCATTGCTCACCCCTACCTTGATGGGCGTGCCTACCGCACCGAAGGAAACCGGGGTGCTCTGGATGATCATGCCGGCCAGCACGGCCGCCATGGCGGGAAACCCCAGCCCCACGAGAAGGGGAACCGCGACGGTGGCAGGTGCGCCGAAGCCCGCGGAACCTTCAATGAAGGATCCGAATAACCAGGCGATGACAATGACCTGCACGCGGCGGTCGGGAGAAATGTCGGTGAAGCCCTGCCGAATGACCCGGAGGCCACCGCTTTCCCGCAGGGTGTTGAGGAGCAGGATGGCTCCGAAAACAATGTAGAGGAGGCTGAGGGCGACCACCAGGCCGTTGATGGAGGACGCGGCCACCCTGGTCACCGGAATCTGCCAGATGAGGAGAGCGAGTCCGGCTGCCAACCCGTAACAGATCGGCATGGCCCGACTGGCCGGCCAACGGAGCCCGACCAGCAGGACAGCCACCGTCAGGATGGGCAGGAAGGAGAGGAAGGCAAGGAAGCTGGGATGCATGTCGGTGGAGGAGCCGCGGCAGTGTCTTGTAAGTGTGTCGTCTGACTTTGAGAAAAAAGCCGATGATGAGCAAGCAGGTCCTGTGTTGCTTGCAATTGTGCGCTTGAAAAGCAGACAAATCGAGGGCTGTTATGGGGTGATGACAATGAAGAGCGGAGCGTTGGCGGTGGTATTGCTTCTGTTCGGGATGGCGATGGCCCAGGAGGCCCCCGTGGTTGGCCCGGCCAGGGGATCACTTGTCATCGTGGGCGGTGGCGGAAAGGAAATGGAGATCATCCTCGGCAAGTTCGTGGAGCTGGCGGGAGGGAAGGGGGCGCGTATCGTGGTGGTGACCACCGCGGCGTCCAGTGATCCGAAACACAATTATGACCGTTCCTGGGTCACTGCTTTCGCTCGGGAAAAACTGGGAGTGGCGGAGGTGACGGTGCTGCATACGCATGATCCTAAGGTCGCGGACACGGAGGCATTCGTGAAGCCGATCAAACGGGCCACAGGAGTATGGTTCGGTGGGGGGCGGCAGTGGCGTCTGACCAGGGCCTACGGAGGAACACGTTCGGAGCAGGAGTTTCACCGGGTGCTTGAGCGTGGTGGAGTGATCGGGGGTTCCTCAGCCGGAGCCACCATCCAAGGATCCTTTCTGGCGAGGGGGGATACCAGTGGAAACACCATCATGGTGGGTGATGTGCAGCGAGGGTTCGGATTCCTGCGCAATACCGCCATTGACCAGCATCTCATCGCCCGGGGCCGGGAGAGGGATCTGATTGAAGTGCTGGAGGATCCTGAAGGGAAGATGGGCAGGGAGTTTGACCGCGCGGCCATGCTCGGGATCGGTATAGATGAGGATGTTGCCATTGTGGTGCAGGGGGATCGCTTCGAGGTGATCGGGAAGGAGAAAGGGGCCGTGCTGATCTACGATCCCAGAAAGTGGAGGAAGGACACGCCGGTTGAAGGAAAATGGGAGACGGTCCGGACTGGGGATTCGTTCGATCTCAGGAATCGGAAGGTCCTTGTGAAGGGCAGTGGGGCGCGGTAACAAAAGCAGTGAATTTACCTTATTACATTCTCATGCTCACGGCCTTGGGCCGACCGGACGCATCAGGAGTGGGTTGCGGAGGGGGCGGAGAATCCGGCTTGAAGGGTAAGGCTTCAGAGGGCCATGGCGAGAGGCCAGCGACGTGTGATGATTGAGTGGTTCCGGGATAATGAGACTCTTCTGTGGTTTCTCGGCGCTTTTTCGGCAGTTTCGGTGGTAGCGGCCATTTTTCTGACTCCCTGGGCCATTTCCTTCCTGAGCGCGGATTATTTCATGCCCGGACGGGACCGGATCCGGACTTTTGGCTCCCGGCATCCCCTGATCCGCTGGACGGGATTGATACTGAAGAATGTCGGGGGAGGGGCTCTCGTGATCTCGGGCATCGCTCTTCTTGCTTTGCCCGGACAGGGGCTTCTGACCATCCTTGTCGGGCTCGCCCTGATGAACTTTCCGGGAAAGCGGTCGCTGGAGCTCTGGCTGATTCGCCTGCCCATGGTTCTGCGGGCGATGAACTGGATTCGGAAGCGGGGAGGCAGGGAACCGTTGCAGATTCCGCCGGCGTAGTGTTTGGAGAGGGTGTTGTGAGCGCTTTCCGCACCATCAAGGTCAGTGACCCGCGTTTTGAGCGCGGGGGGCTTCGGCATGTCACCGTGAAAAGCGAGGCCCTGAAGCAGCGGGTGGACCTCTCTCTTTTTCTCCCTGAAGCTCAGGGGCTTCAGGAGAGCCTGCCACTCGTCATTCTGCTGCACGGGGTCTATAGTTCCCACTGGGGATGGGCCTTTAACGGAGGCGCACACCTGACGGCTGCGCGGTTGATTGCATCAGGTGAGATTCCGCCTCTTGTTCTCGCCATGCCGAGCGATGGATTATGGGGAGATGGATCGGCCTACATGCCGCATGAGGGGAAGGATTTTGAGCGCTGGATAGTGGAGGAAGTGCCTCGTGCCACCGAGGAGGCTGGTGCCCCTGTCTCGGAGTTCTCGAAGCGGTTCCTTGCAGGCCTGAGCATGGGTGGGTTCGGGGCCCTTCGACTCGGCGCAGAGTTCGGATCGAGGTTCCATGCCATCTCGGCACACTCCTCCATTACCAAGCTTGAGCAGTTGGAGCCCTTCGTGGAGGAGTCCCTGTCATTCTGCGAGACCCCGGAGGAGAGGGTGACTGCCCTGGGATCCATTCTTGCCCACCGGAAGGATTTGCCTCCCATGCGATTCGATTGCGGTCTTGATGATTCGCTCCTCGATGCAAATCGGGAACTTCATGCCGTGTTAGAGAAGGAAGAAGTCGAGCACACCTACGAGGAGTTTCCAGGTGGACATGAGTGGCCCTACTGGGAGACGCACCTGGTGGACACCCTGCGGTTCTTTGCGGAGAACCTGTGAGGAAAAGGCTTCCTGCGGGGGAAGGGATCGATGCAGGATGCCACAGCTACGGCTTGCCATGATGGCCTGATCTCCCTAGAAGCCCCCCGGCATGTCCAACGATTCATTGCTCAAGATCCTGCGACGTAACGGGCGGTCTTCCGATGCGGAGCTGGCGGAGCGTGTTTCTTTGTCGGCAGACGAAGTCAGGGAGCAGATTGCCGCCTGGGAGGCGGACGGGACGGTGCTTGGCTATGAGGCGGTCGTTGATTCGGCGAAGACCGGGCAGGCCGTGGTGGTAGGGATCATCGAAGTGAAACTCACTCCTGAGAGGGAGGGCGGTTTTGACCGCCTTGCCGCCCGCATCTCGAAGTTCGATCAGGTTCTTAGCTGCTATCTGATGAGTGGAGGATACGATCTGCTGATTGTGGTGGAGGGAGAGGACCTGATGGAGGTGGCGCGGTTTGTCTCGGAGAAGCTGAGCACAATGGAGGGAGTGCTCTCAACAGCCACACATTTCAGACTGAAGACCTACAAGGAGAACGGCTTCGCCTTTGGCGGGGACGAAGATCCGGAGCGGTTGCCCGTGGCGCCGTAGGAGCGATGGATTATCCTGCAAAAATTTCGCGGCAGGTGTCCGCGGTGCCGCGCTCCGGCATTCGGGACTTCTTCGACCTCGTACAGGGGCGCGATGAGGTGATCTCTCTTGGAGTGGGGGAGCCCGACTATTCTGCGCCCTGGCATATCCGCGAGGCTGCGATCTATTCATTGGAGCGTGGCCACACTTCCTATACCTCCAACCTCGGCCTGATGTCGTTGCGACGCAGGATTGCCGACTACGTGGGAAGTTTTTTTGGGGTGCAGTATGACCCTTCCAGTGAAGTGCTTGTAACAGTGGGAGTCTCGGAAGCGCTCGATCTGGCCCTGCGGGCATTAATCAATCCCGGCGACGAGGTGGTTTATCACGAGCCCTGCTATGTAAGTTACATGCCGGGGACGGTGATGGCCCATGGTGTGCCCGTGCCGGTGGCAACCCGCAAGCGGGATGACTTCTCCCTGAAACCCGAGGCCCTGGCGGGCGTTCTCACACCCAATTCACGTGTTCTGATCCTCAACTTCCCGACAAATCCCACCGGTGGGATTGCAAGTGGGGAGGATCTGGCCGGGATCGCCAGGCTCTGCGTCGAGCACGACCTGATAGTGATCAGCGATGAGATTTACAGCGAATTGCGCTACGACGACGAGGCCCATGTGTCGATTGCCTCCCTTCCGGGGATGCGCGAGCGCACCATTCTGCTCCATGGATTCTCCAAGGCCTTCGCCATGACGGGCTTTCGTCTGGGCTACGCCTGTGCGCCGACGCAGCTTATTGATGCCATGATGAAGATTCACCAGTATTCCATGCTGTGCGCTCCTGTTACCAGTCAGGCCGCAGCATTGGAGGCGCTGGAAAACGGAGCGGCCTCGATGGAGCGCATGCGGGAGAGTTATCACGAGCGCCGCGATTTCGTGGTAAGGCGGCTCAACGAGATTGGCATGGAGTGCCACTCGCCCGGGGGAGCGTTCTACGTCTTTCCGGATATCCGGAGCTTCGGTCTCAGCAGCGCAGAGTTTGCGATGGGTCTTTTAGAGGCGGAGAACGTGGCGGCAGTGCCCGGCGATGCTTTCGGTGCAAGTGGGGAGGGTTTTCTGCGGTGTTGCTACGCCACGGCCTTCGATCAGCTGAAGAAGGCACTCGAGAGGATTGAACGCTACGTCGGAACCCTGGAATCGCCATGAACCTGGCGCGGATCAGACAAGACCAGACGCTTGCGCATGTGGTGCCCCTGGTCGCCTTCATGCTGATTGGCGGAGGGTTGACGGTTCTCACGGGTTCCCTGGAGAGTGTTTTCCGGGATCATGTCTACCTGCCCTGGTGGCGCCGCTATCCGGAGCAGTGGATTTATCCTCTGCAGACGTTGCTCGCGGGCGGATTGGTGATTTTCTGGTGGCGGCAATACGAGTTAAAATGGGAACCGGGGAAATTGCTTCTCGGCGCCGTGCTTGGTGCTGTTGGAATCGGAATCTGGATTCTGCCCACCCAGCTTTATGAATGGTGGGGGATGACGGAAGAGGAGCCCGGTGGCTGGAAAGAGCGCCTGGGCATCCTGCCCCGCCGGGACGGATTCAATCCAGGGGTTTTCGAGAGTCCGATGGCTTGGTGGGCGGCCACCGTTTTTCGCTTTCTCAGGGCGGTGGTGGTGGTCTCCCTGGTGGAGGAGTTGCTCTGGCGGGGTTTTCTCATGCGCTTCATTCTGAATCCGGACGGAGACTACTGGAAGGTTCCCTTCGGGACCTTCTCGTGGAGGAGCTACCTGGTTGTGACGGCCCTGGTGGTCTTTATTCACAGCCCGGCTGACTGGGCCGCCGCCTTTGTCTGGGGCACGTTGATGTATGGTTGCGCGGTCTGGACCAGGAGTCTCCTGGCCTGTGTGGTCATGCATGCGGTGGCGAATTTTCTGATGGGCTGGTATGCCCTGTCCTTTGGGAAGTACGGACTCTGGTAGGAGCGAAACATTCCCACCGGATCCAGGATTCAAATCGCTGTTTCCAAGCCCGCTCCGGAGTGCCATACTATGGAGCCCGGTGGAAATGAGTGCGGGGCCGGAAGACAGATGAAGATCGGACTGGCGCAGATCAACGGCACGGTGGGCGACTTTCCTGCCAACGCCAGGCGGATCGTGGATGCCTATCGCGAGGCCGTCGATCAGGGTGCCGACTTCGTGGTCACCCCGGAAATGGCCCTGGTGGGCTATCCTCCTCGCGATCTGGTCTTCAAGTCTGGTTTCGTCGATAAGTGTCTCCAGGCCCTTGATTACCTGGGCAGTGAGATTGGCGAGGTGCCGCTCCTGGTCGGTTACGTGGACCACAACCGGGGGGAGAGCCCGGGAAAACCTTTTCGAAACGGGGCAGCTCTTCTCGAAAATGGGGGGATCGTTGCAAGGGTATTCAAGACGCTGCTGCCGACCTACGACATCTTTGACGAGCGGCGCTATTTTGAGCCGGCGGAGCGGTGTGAACCGGTTGAGTGGCGGGGTCGCAAGCTGGGGATCACGATCTGTGAGGATGTGTGGGCGGAAGATTATCTGCACCGGCCGCTCTACAAGCGGGATCCGGTGGAAGAGTTGCAGGCCGCCGGCGCCGAGATCCTGATCAATTTGAGTGCCTCCCCGTTTCATCTGGGGAAGCCCGTGGTGCGGCGTGAGTTGCTCTCCATGGTGGCGAAAGGCACCGGCTTGCCCCTGGTGTACTGCAACTCGATCGGGGGCAATGACCAACTCGTCTTCGATGGGAACTCCGTGGTCATGGACGGGGAGGGAGCGCTTCGAGCCCAACTGGCGGCTTTTCTCGAGGAAGTCCGCGTGATCGAGATCAGTCCTGAATCCGGTGCTGAAGCCGAGGCGGTTCCGGAGACTGGCGACCCTGAACCTCCCGAGGAGATTTTCCGGGCTCTTGTGCTGGGGGTGCGCGACTATGTGGAAAAGTGCGGATTCCGGACTGCCTGCATGGGATTGAGCGGGGGAATTGATTCTGCCCTCACCGCGGCAGTGGCGGTGGAGGCCCTGGGGGCAGGGAACGTCCACGGGTTGACCATGCCGAGCGCCTATTCCTCCAGGGGGAGTGTGGACGATTCGCTCGCGCTCGCCGCAAATCTCGGAATGCGCTGTGATACGGTTGCCATCAGGGAGCCTTTCGAGGCCGTGAAGGCGGCCATGGCACCCCTTTTCGGGGATCTTCCCGAGGATGTTACGGAGGAGAACATGCAGGCGCGTATCCGGGGTCTGTATCTCATGTCGCTTTCCAACAAGTATAATCACCTCCTCCTGACCACCGGGAACAAAAGTGAACTGGCGGTGGGCTATTGTACGATTTATGGCGACATGTGCGGAGGTCTCGCGGTTATCAGCGATCTTCCCAAAACCCGGGTCTTTGAGGTGGCCCGCTGGCTTAATCGTGCCGGGGAGGTGATTCCCTGGAACACAATCGAGAAACCCCCCAGCGCTGAACTGCGACCCGACCAGAAGGACGAGGACAGTCTTCCTCCCTACGGAGCGCTGGACGAGATCCTCGAATTGTATGTGGAGAAGCAGTGCTCGCCGGAGGAGATCATTGAGAGCCATGGGTTTAAGGAGGAAACGGTGCGCTGGGTGCAGCGTCAGGTGGACCTGAACGAATGGAAACGTCACCAGTCTGCTCCGGGAATTCGTGTTACCTCGAAGGCTTTTGGGATTGGAAGACGGATCCCTATCGTCCAAAGATTCGGCAGGTGAAAACGGCGCAAATCCAGGAAGAGATGAGTTACGAGGATGCCATGAAGGTTCTCGGCTACGAACCTGGTGCGATCGTTTCACCTCATTTGCCGGCTTTCGGGAAGGTGGCGGAGAAACTCGAGGAATTGGTCCGAACCACCAAGGACGAGAAGCTCCAGGGGAGCTTTCGTGATGAGTTGGACCGATTGAACGATGCCCTGGCGGTGGTGGTGGAGCAGAAAAGCCGTGAACCGTCTTTGCGGGCCAGGGGCATGATGCTCCGGTTGATTCTCTCCCTTCTCCTGGTGGGATGTGTGGTGGCGGCCGGGTGGTATGGCAACCGGTATCTCATCGAGGAGCGTCAGTCGCGGGACAAGCAAGATCTGGAAACTCTGGCAGGGAATGCCCGCCTCGCAGTCGAGAGTCGTGATTGGGCCCGGGCTGAGTCGATCTACTCGAAACTGGTGGATCTTGAGGACGACCCGGAGCGGGTAAGGGAAGGGCGCCGCAGGATATCCGAAGGCAAGGATGAAGCCCGCCGACAGAAGCTCGGGTTCCTGCTGGGATCCACCCGGGCCGCAATCGAGGAACGCAACTGGGACGAAGCGAATGCCCGACTGGAGGAGTTGCAGGGCATGGAAGCGAGCCATCCCGAGGTGGCAGGCCTGATCAAGGTCATCAGGGAGGGGCGAATGGACGACCAGATTGCGGTCTTGCTGGAGGAATCCCGGGAAGCCTTGCAGGAAGAGCAGTGGGCCACTCTGGCGGAGCACACAGCAAAGCTGGAATCAATTGCCCCGGAACATGAACAACTTGCAGGATTCAAGGCCGCCACCGCGGAGGGCATGCGGATCATGGAGGAACGGCGCATTCGCGCGCGCAAGCTTTACGAGAAGGCTCTGTCCCTGGACCAGGGGGAGTTCTCGGAAGCCGCTCTGGAAACCTTGCGTGAAGCCATCCGACTCGACGAGCGGAAGGAGTACGAGGATCTCTACAACAAGATGTCGGGCTATACGCGCCTGTTGATGGTGCCCCGGGATTACGCTACCATCAATGAGGCACTGGCCTCCGCCCGGCCGAACGACAAGATCCGGATTGGGGCGGGAACGTTCACGGAGTCTCTGACCCTGAACGTGAAAGTTGATCTGGAGGGGGTGGGCCATGACGAATCCATCATCCAGTGCGATGCCGAGAGCGCCAGTGTCCTCCTGGCCACCAAAGAGGCGAGCGGAAGCAGGGTGGCCGCGGTGACGTTGAGACAGACTGGAATCGTGCATACCGGGGAGCGCTATCCGGTGGTTCTTGCAGATGGATCGGAGCTCAGCCTGGAAGATTGCCATATCGATAAGGGATCCGGTCACGGGGTGGCGGTCATCAATGGGGGAACCGGTCGCCTGCGCAACGTGCAGGTTTCAGAATGCGGCTGGGATGGGCTGGCCGTATATGGTGAGGGGAGCGCCGCCGAGGCCGGAGATTGTCGCTTTCAGTTGAATATTCATCATGGTGTCGATGCGTGGGGCGGCGGACGGGTGATGATCACAAAATCTCGAGCCACCCGCAATGGTCTTGCCGGAGTGGTCCTCATGTCGAAGGGGGTGCAGTCGGAATTGATTCAGTGCACGATCGATGGAAATCGGGAAGTGGGCGTAAGTATTTCCAATGGCGCGCGGGCTGTTTTGCGGGCGAACCGCGCGCAGGGTAATTTGCTGGGAGGAATCCTGGTAGCGGGAGATGGAACGACGGTAGCCATGGAGGGGAATGTGGCTGAGAAGAACAACAAGTTCGGGATTTTGATAGACCGTCATTCCACGGCCCGACCCTTCACCGATAACATCGCGCGTGAAAATACCGGTGAGCAACTCAATCGCCAGGCGGTCATACCGGAAGAAGTGGTGCCACCGCCGTCTCTGTTGGATGTTTCGGTCCATAAGGCGGTGGAGGCGGGACCCTCCAGTCCCGAATGAAATCCCGACCCTGCCTGAAGTGCTTCAATCTTAACCAGTGAGGTGACGTTGTCCGGCTTGCATGATCCAACCGATCCCGATGCCCTTCCCCGCTAAATTCCTGTCCTGTTTTCTCGGACTGATTCTGGGGCTGTCCTCCTGTTCTCCGCAGGATTCGGGCAGGCCGCCACCAAGCATCACGGTTTCGCCCTACAGCGCGCTCTCCGACGCTGAGCTGAATGGGCGCTACCAGGCCTTCCTTGTGGAATTACAGACACTCAACGAGGAGATGAGCAAGGCCAACAGGAGTCGCGATTTCGATACCGTGCGCGCTAAGGCCCAGAAAGGGGTGGAGAAAGCCCGTGCCGCCCGTCGCATCGCCAGCCATATCGATGATCGGGAGGTGCGCAGGAATCGGCTCAAGGCCATTGAGGTCATTGTCCGGGATCTCGATAGACTCGTTGAGATCACCCGGTAGGGTCCGCCTTTTCCGGTTTTCCCTGCTTCGCCTGGATGCTGTCTGGATTTGAACCGGTCAGGAGGAACAGGGTTGTAATCCGGCAACTGATTTCACAGGTGGATGCAGGCGGAACCCATGCGGTGATGTTCAATCCGCCTCAAGGCCGGCAATGAGCCTGGAGAAGTAGTCCGCTCCCGCTTCCAGGTCCGCGATGCTGATGAATTCATCCCTGGTATGGGCCTGCTGAATGGAACCCGGGCCCAGGCAGATGGCGGGAAGGCCTCCTTCGTTGAGGTGGGCGGCGTCGGAGAACCAGGGAGCGCCGACGAGCCGGGATTGTGGGTTCAGGGCGGTGAGACGGGTGAGCCATTCGTTGTCGACAGGAACCTCCATCGGCGGGTTCTCGACACATCTCTCCAGAGTCAGGGGGAGGTCACGCTCTGCAATGAAAGCCTCCAGGAACTCCCGGGTGCTTCCCTTCATGGTCAGGGAGGGAGGAAAGCGGATATCAATCTGGGCGGAGGCCTGGTCGGGGATGATGTTGGCCCGGGTTCCTCCCCTGATCATTCCAACATTGATAGTGGCGGATCCGAGAACCGGGTGGGTGAAATCAGCCAGGTCCAGTTGCAATCCACTCTCCAGGAGGTCAAGGGAGCGCACCAGTTTCATGATGGCATTGTCGCCGAGTTCCGGTTGGGAGGAGTGACCGGACAGTCCACTGGCTGTGAGAGTGGCCCAGAGGGATCCCTTTGTGACGTGGACGATGTCGAGCTGAGTCGGTTCCCCCGCGATGGCAAACTCGTAATCTGCGCCGTGTTTCTGCACGAAGTGTCTGGATCCCTGCTGACCGGATTCCTCGCTCATGAAGGCCACGAAGTCGACCGCCACTGCAAGGTCCGCGAGGCGTTCCCGGTTCCTGATCAATCCCCAGATCATGGCGGCCATGGAGCCCTTGGTGTCCGAGGCACCGCGTCCCCATAGTTTTCCGTTGCGCAATTCTCCGCCGAAAGGATCGATGGTCATTCCTCCGACTCCCACGGTATCGAGGTGCGGCCCCAGCAGGATTCGCGGACGGCTGTCGGAATCGGATCCCGGGCTGCAGGCAAGAACGTTCGGGCGACCGGGTTCCACCTCCTCAGTAGTGACGGTAAAGCCGTGTCCACTGAGAAAATCTCCCAGCCAGAGGGCGAGATTCTCCTCGCCGCACCGGTCCGTACCCGGATCTCCGTCGGGGTTGACAGAGGGGATGCGGACGAGTTGCTGGAGAAGGTCCGTGACGGAATCCACTCCCCCGTTGAATCACAGGACGAAGTGAATGTCTGGTGTTTTCAATGACATAACCGGGTCTGAGATTGCTTTTTTCGATTGAACAGAGTCATGGGCAGCCGGAAGGAGGGAATTTATTGGCATCCCGGGCAGAGGTGTCCCGGGCAGAAGCAATAATTGAGAAGGAAACGCTTTTGTCCTGCGGGGGTGTGGGCGAGGGTGTGTCCCGGATGGAAGTGCGCTACTCGCATCAGTTGGCGGCCCGCATCGAGGCGACGGGATCGAATCTCTGCGTTGGACTGGACCCGCGTATTGAACGGCACGGCAATGAAATCGAAGAAGTGGAGCGCTTCCTGGACGAGGTGGTGGAGGAAACCCTTGCGAGGGCGGCGTGCTATAAGCCGAACATCGCCTACTTCGAGGCAATGGGTCCGGAAGGTCTGGCCATGCTGAAGCGTGTGATGGGGCGTATCCCGGAAGGAGTTCCGGTCATCCTGGATGCCAAGCGCAGTGATATCGGGGAAACGCAGCGTCGCTACGCACAGGCCTGTTTCGAGGGTTTCGAGGCTCATGCGGTGACCATAAACCCTTTCATGGGCTACGATTCGCTGGAGCCCTTTCTCGACTACCCGGGGAAGGGGATCTACCTCCTGGCGGTCACTTCGAATCCCGGCAGTGATGATCTGCAGCGGCGCGAGAGCGGGGGGCGCAGGATTTTTGAACTGGTAGGTGAATTCGCGGAGCGGGCTGCGGGGGAAGAGCGCGGGACGGAGGTTGGCCTGGTGGTGGGGTTGACGAATGCCGGCGAAGATGTGCTGGCCGGATTGCCGGATGTGCCGCTCCTGATTCCGGGACTCGGCGCGCAGGGGGGCGATCTCTCGATGTTGACGGGAGCGGAGCGTCAGGCACCAAATGTGGTGAATGTGTCCCGTGGGGTGCTCTACGGGGAGGCGGGCTCACCAGGAGAATGCGCCACCCGCTACGCCGAGGAGATTGCCGGCGCGCTCCAGCAGGCTGAGTAAACGAAGTGCTCCAGGGGGGGCGGCAGGTTCGACCGAGTGAGGCAGGTTCAGAGGGTTCTTAGTCGTCCTTCTCAGTAGGAGTTCCCGGGGTGAGCGTGCTGCATACAGCACAATCGACGCGGCGGTGGATGGCGATCTTGCGGAAGGTCATGGAACGCGCATCATAAACGAGAAGTTTGGAAGTGAGCAGTTCGCCAAAGCCAGCGAGAAGCTTGATTCCTTCCAGGGCGGCCAGGTTTGCCACCGTGGCGGAAACAGCGCCGATGACAGGGAACTCGCGCTTCCAGCCAGGTGGGATTTCGGGGTAAAGGCAAGCCAGGCAGGGGGTCTGGCCGGGAATGATGGTGGTGAGTTGGCCCTCGAGTTCGAACATGGCGGCATCGATAAGCGGCTTGTTCTGGTGGACGCATTCACGGTTCAGGAGAAGGCGCTCCTCGAAGAGAGGAGCGCAATCGAAAACAATATCTGCCCCTGAGACGAGCTCAGCGGCATTTCCCTCATGAACATTCTCTGGCACGGCCTCGACCTCCAGGCGGGGATTCAGATCGAGCAGGCGCCTTTGGCAGGACTCGATGCGTGACTTCCCGAGTTGACCGTGGGTTTGCAGAATCTGCCGGTTGAGATCGCTTGGTTTTGTGTTTCCCGCATGAGCGAGGATCAGTTTTCCAATCCCCGCCGCGGCGAGGGATTGGGCAAGAGGTCCTCCCAGTCCGCCCACGCGGGTGACGAGGGCGGTCGATGCCTTCAGTCGCTCCTGTCCGGACGGGCCCAGTTCGTCCACCCAGATCTGCCATTCGTAGATGGCGCGCTCTTCGCCGGTCAATTCCATGTGGTAGATTCCTATCCGCCCGACATGGGGGGTAAGAGGCTGAGTTCGTCCCCGTCCTGGAGAAGATCCTGGTCGCTTGGGTCGATTGCCTCATCGTTCAGGATCGCGATCACGCTACGGCGAAGCTTCTGGTCCTCGACCAACACGGTAAGAAGGCGTTCGGAGGCCTCTGCGGTAAGTCCCGGGACGAGGGCATCCACGGAGGCTCCCTCGGGCACTTCCACCGTCACACGGTCGGATTCCGCCAACTGGCGGGCCTGACCGAGAAACTGGACGGTGATTTTCATGGGAATTCTGGAGGCTAGCTCCCTTTCTGAAGCATGAAAAGTCCACTGACAGGAGATTTCCCGGAATGATTAGTTGAGCAAGCCGGGGCGGAGTCCCACTCTAGGGGCCCTAGCGCACAACCATGGCCGTGAAGATTAATCATATCCTCCCTTTTCTGCCTCTTCTTGGAGCGAGTATCCTGGCCGCTCCGGCTTCGCTTGAAGACGCTGTCCGCAGTTCCCGGGTGAAGGGTGGCCTCGTCGTGCAAATCGGCGCGGCGGACCCCGTCCTGACTGCCTCCCTTCGAGTGGATAACCGCTACCTGGTACAGGGGTTGAGCGTGGATCCTGCCACGGTGGAAAAGGCGCGCTCGGCATTGCGCGCCAAAGGACTCTACGGGGCTGTCTCAGTGGAGCAGTTCGATGGCAGGACCCTGCCCTATATCGAGAACTTTGTGAATTTGATCGTGGCGGAGGAGGCTGCCGGGGTCAGTGAAGAGGAGATGCTACGGGTGCTGGTTCCGGAGGGAGTTGCCTGGGTGCGTCGCGATGGCGCATGGAAGAAGACGGTGAAGCCCCGTCCGAAGGAGATCGACGATTGGACGCACTACTTTCACAATCCCTCCGGGAATGCGGTGGCCAGGGACAGGGTGGTAGGGCCGCCTCGGCGTATGCAGTGGGTGGGGAGTCCGCGCTGGTCACGCCATCACGACCGGATGGCCTCTATGAGCGCCCTTGTCTCGGGTGGTGGGCGCATGTTTTACATCATGGACGAGGGGTCCAGGGTATCCATCCAGTTGCCTTCAGACTGGAAACTGATTGCGCGCGATGCCTTCAACGGGACGGTTCTGTGGAAGCGTCCAATCACGAAATGGCATAACCAGCTCTGGCCATTGAAGAGCGGTCCCAGCCAGTTGGCCCGTCGTCTGGTGGTGGATGGGGAGCGACTCTTTGTGACGCGGAGCATTACCGGGCCGGTTGAGCATATCGATGCAGCGAGCGGCGAAACCCGTGGCGTCTTCAAGGGTTCGGAAAAGGCGGAGGAGATCATCCATCATGAAGGGATTCTCTTCACCCTCATCCGGGAAGGTCAGTCAGAGTTGAAGGACTATGCCCCCAAACACAATGTCGGGGACCAGGCACGGGTGCGCACCGAATTCGTCTGGAACGCCCAACCGCGAAGCATCCGGGCCTATGGAGCCGAGAGCGGAGATTTTCTGTGGGAAAAGAAGGACAAGATTTCTCCGCTGAGCCTCTCGGTGGATGGAGAGGTCCTGGTCTATCACGACGGGGAGAACGTGATCTGCCTTGACCGCAAGACCGGTGAGCAGCGGTGGAGCAGTGAGAAGGCCGGGCGCCGGACGCTCATCCCCTTCAACTTCGCTCCCCGGCTTGTAATTTACCGGGATGTTGTCCTTTACGCCGGAGGAGACAACAAGATGCAGGGCTACGACCTTGCCAGCGGCAGGAGGCTCTGGGAGGCCACGCACGATCCCTCCGGCTACCAGTCACCCCAGGATCTTCTGGTAGTGGGAGGACTGGTCTGGTCCGCGCCCCTGACCAGCGGTGGCCACAGTGGGGTCTACACGGGCCGGGATCCCCGCACCGGAGAGGTGAAAAAGCAGTTTCCGCCAAATGTGAAAACCTACTGGTTTCACCACCGCTGCTATATTGCGAAGGCGACGGAACGGTTCCTCATTCCCTCCCGCACGGGAATTGAGTTCGTGGATTTCGACAAGGAAGACTGGGATATCAATCACTGGGTGCGGGGTGGATGTCTTTATGGTGTGATGCCTGCCAACGGTTTGACCTACGCGCCACCCCATAACTGCGCCTGCTACCCGGAAGCCAAGTTGTATGGGTTTAACGCCCTGGCTCCCGCCTCGACCACCTTTCAGCTCCCCGGAAAAATATCGGATGAGGGCCGGTTGTCCAAGGGGCCCTCTTTCAGTGAGCCGGTGAATGAGGTGGTGGCCGGGGAGAGTGACTGGCCGACCTTTCGTGGCAATGTCCAGCGCAGTGGAGCATCGGGGCAGGATCTCGTCGACAACCTCGACGAGAGTTGGAAGGTGAAACTTGGAGGGCGTCTCAGCGCCCTCACGATTGTGAAGGATCAGGTCTATGTCGCGCAGATTGATCAACATACCCTGCATGCCCTCTCCTCGGTTTCCGGTGAATCACAGTGGAGTTTTACGGCTGGGGCGCGCATTGATTCTCCTCCTGCCTACTGGAGGGGACGCCTGGTTTTCGGGTCTGCTGATGGCTCGGTCTATTGTCTGCGTGCGGAGGATGGATCCCTCATCTGGAAGTTCCGCGCGGCACCTGTTGATCGCCGGCTCATGGCCTTTGAGCAGATTGAGAGCGTCTGGCCGGTGCATGGCACGGTGCTGATAGAGGATGGCATTGCGTCCTTTGTGGCTGGGCGTTCCACCTTCCTGGATCACGGGCTGCGGTTTTTTCAGCTCGAGGTGAAGACTGGAAGGAAGTTGCTGGAGAGGGTGATGGATCACCGCGATCCGGAAACCGGTGGCGATATTCAGGATCGGCTGCAGACGCTCCAGATGCAGGTGGGGTTGCCTGATATTCTCAGCAGTGACGGAGAGCATACCTACCTACGCTCCCAGAAAATTGACAAGAAGAGCGGGGATCGCCTTGAAATAGGGCCGATCTCGGGAAATGCAGCCGCCCAGGGCGGGGCCCAGAAGGGAAAGGGCGCCCATCTCTTCGCACCCATGGGGTTTCTGGATGACACCTACTTCCACCGGGCCTACTGGGTTTTCGGCAGAAACTTCGCAGGAGGACACAACGGCTATCATCAGGCCGGCAAGTATGCCCCCGCTGGTCGCATGCTCGTCTTTAACAAGGACAAGGTCTATGGATTTGGACGGGACCCGAAATATCTGCGCTGGACGACCACCATCGAGCACCAGCTCTTTGGTGCGGATCGGGAAGCTCCGGATGCACCCGCTCCCAGCGCTGGAGGGGGGCGTGCACGCTCCAATGCCCTCGTATCCTTCAAACCCCGTGAAAGCATGGACCCGACGGGAAAACCGGTAACGGTGGAGCTCTGGGTGTTTCCAGACGGACCGGGCGGGGTGGTGCTGGCCCATGGCGGGCCTCTCAACGGCTATGCCCTCACCTTGAAGAAGCGGATTCCGAGTTTTCAGGTGCGAGCAGACGAGAAACTTACCGTTATCTCGGCTGAGAAACCACTCAAGAAGGGGTGGAGCCATCTGGTCGCTGTGCTGGGAGAGGACAAGTCGATGAAGCTCTATCTCAACGGGGAACTGGCTGCGGAGGGGAAGGCGACCGGGTTGCTCTCCAAACTTCCGGCGCAGGGTCTGGACCTGGCGATGGATTCCGGGTCTTCGGTCGGCCAATACAAGACGGAGTTTGCTTTCACCGGTCTCCTTGACGAACTGCGAGTATCTTTCCGAGAGGTAGGTGCGGATGAAATCAGGAAGAACCATGCCGATCCTCTCATGGCACGGAAGAGCAACAAAGAGGCCGTTCTGGCCTGTTCCTTTGACACCCCGAGTGCGAAGGATGAATCACAGGGCAGGAATCATGGAGCTCTGAGTGGAGTGGAGGTAGGTAAGGGCAGGCAGGGCCAGGCGGTCTGGTTCCGAAGGGCCCCGAAAAAGGGAAAAGCGGGTGGCAACCAACGGGGCAGCAATTCCTACGTGCAGCGTGACTGGGACCGGCAGGTTCCTCTCTTCGCCCAGGGCATGGTCCTGGCGGGTGACACCCTCCTGGTGGCCGGGCCTCCCGATATCATGGACGAGGAATACACATTTGAACGGATTATGGAGAAGGATAAGGAAGTTGATAAGGTGTTGGAACGGCAGGACGAGGCCCTCAAGGGTGCCGTGGGTGGCAAGCTGTTGTCTGTTTCGGTTTCCAGTGGCGAACAGAACCAGGAACTCAAACTTGATGCCCTGCCCGTATGGGATGGCATGGCAGTCGCCGACGGCAGTCTTTTCGTGGCTACCAAGGATGGCAAGGTGCATCGATTCGGAAGAAAGTAGGACGAGGATGCTATCGAATCGATTACTTGCTTTTCTCCTCCCGGGACTCGCTCTGGCCGGAGGGATTGCCTCTGCCTGCACGGTGCCGGTCTTTCGCTACGCTCTGGATCGCTGGCCTGCCGATCCCTATCGACTGGAAGCGCCGGCAGGTTGGATGGAGGGGAAGGCCGGGGCTGAGTTGCGTAAGTTTCTCGATGAGAACCGAACCGAACTGGAGGTGCTGCCACTGGCGGAAGCGGGAGCATCCGCGCGGCTCCTCATGCCCGAAGACGGACCGGTTGTCTGGAGCGGCACGCTTGACGAGAATGCCACCGCTCTCCTTGAGTCGCCTGTCCGCAGGGAACTGGCCAGACGCCTTCTGGCCGGAGAGTCGATGGTCTGGGTCATGGTGAGCAGTGGGGATGACCGCGCCGACAGAAAATTTGAGGGGATCCTTAATGCCCGTCTGGAGTATCTGCAGGGGGTGGCTGCCATTCCGGAGCAGGATCCAACCGACCCCGAGAGCACGCTTGGTCCCGGTCCCGGATTGCGGGTTGGATTCTCTTTCATGAAGATCAACCGCGACGATCCGGAAGAGCAGGTTTTCCTGCGTATGCTTGCGGGGCCGCAGGGTGAACTCCTTGAGAAGGAGGAGCCCTTTGGAGGGGTGGTCTTTGGCCGGGGGCGGGTGCTCGGGGCCTGGTCTTCGAGTGATCTCAATGAGGAGGGGATTGATGAGGTCTCGCTCTTCCTCCTTGGGGCCTGCTCGTGCCGGGTGAAGTTTCAGAATCCCGGCTGGGATCTTGGCATTGCGCTGGACTGGGACGAGGCGTTGCTGGCAGCTCAAATGGAGTGGGAGAAGAAAGGGGATGGGGATTCGGAGGAGAATAACGGAGGCGAACCTGCCCCAACAGAGGACAAGGAACCCGAGTCTCGTCCGGAAGTAGTGCGTATCGAGGGTGGCGGGATTCCTGCAGGTGATGAGGCAGATGGCGAAAGGAAACGCCTGAAGGCGCATCCTGCGGTCGGACCAGTGATCAGCGCCCTGGTGGCCCTGACGGGTGTGCTGGCCGTCTGCTGTCTGGTCAGGGGGAGGGGTGGAGTGAAAGGAAGTTGATTCTACCAATCCTTCCGCGAAACTATCTCTGCATCCTGCATGAAGGCACTCATCGGAATCCTGACCGCCGCCGTTCTTCTGATCGGGGCCCTGGTGTGGACCTACCTAAAGGACCGCCGGAGCAACGCCAACGCAAAGTCCATCACGGTCTACTGCGCGGCGGGCATGAAGAAGCCAGCTGAGGCGGTTGCCGCGAAATACCGGGAGGAGTACGGGGTGCAGATCAACTTCCAGTTTGGTGGAACCGTTGCTCTCCTGAGCCAGATTGAGAATGCGCCGAAGGGCGATCTTTTTATTGCCGCCGACGAACACGCCATCGACCTGGCTCGGAAGAAGGAACTGATTGAGGAGGTCCTGCCCCTCGCCCACCAGTATCCGGTCATTGCGGTGCAGGTGGGCAATCCCAAGGGGATCAAGGGGATGGAGGATCTCTTTCGCGAGGATCTCAAGATAGCAGTGGGGAACAAGGAAACTGCCAGTATCGGGAAGGCCACCAGGGAAGTCCTGGGCGATCGCTGGCAGGAATTGCGCGAGAAGGTCACCGTCACCAAGACCACCGTCATGGAACTGGCGGCGGATCTCTCCTTCGGCGCGGTGGATGCCGCCGTGATCTGGAACTCCACGGTTCCTCAATTCGAAAAGCTGGAGGCCGTGGAGGTCCCCCGCTTCACCGCCCACAAGGACAAGGTGACCGTTTCGGTTCTCAACGCCTCGAAGGCGCCATCCTCCGCGCTCAAATTCGCGCGTTATCTCAACGCTCCCGGGAAGGGCAGCAGTATCTTTGCCGGGATGAAGTATGAGGCCATCCCGGGAGACGAGTGGGCGGAGAAACCCAACCTCATTCTCTACAGTGGTGCGGTGAATCGTCCCGCTGTTACGGACACCCTGCGGGAGTTTGCGGATCGTGAGGGCGTGTCGGTAGAGACGATGTTCAATGGGTGCGGGGTACTCTGTGCCGCCATGCAGGCCATGAACGATGCCTCCAATCCAAGGTTTCCTGATGCCTATTATGCCTGTGACATCTGCTTCGTGCCCCCGGTGGAGGCATCGTTTCCGGAGGCCGTCCTCCTCACTGAAACGGTGATCGGGATTGCGGTGCCGAAGGGAAACCCCAAGGGGATCCGGACGTTGGCGGATCTGGCCGGTCCTGAGCTCAAGGTGGGTATCAACAACGCCCAGCAATCGACGTTGGGTTTCATGACCCAGGGAATGTTGAAGCAGTCTGCCCTGGAGGAGGCCATCCGCCGGAACGTGCGAGCCGAGGTGCCCACCGCTGATCTGCTCATCAATCAGATCCGGACCGGGAGTCTCGATGCCGTTGTCGTCTACAAGGTGAACTACAAATTGGCCGAGGAGCACCTCGACTTCATCGAAATCAACCACGAAGGAGCGCGGGCGGTGCAACCGTTTGCAGTGCGGGTCGATTCGCCGCGCAAGCTCCTCGGGGAGCGGCTCCTCGCCTTCATGCAGAAGAACCGGGCCCGCTTTGAAGCAAGTGGCTTCATCTGGATTGAGAACCAGAAGCCCGTCAAGAGCTCGGAACTGGAAATCCCACCCTGGCTGGCTCAGCCGAAAAAGCGTTAAGAGATGGCTTCCCTGGCGCGATTCTTCATCGGTCCGTGGGACTTCATCCTGAGCCTCGTCCGGGATCCGAATGCCCGTTTCTGGTTTTACCTTGCCCTCAGCACTGCGGGTTACGTCCTGTTCATCGTGGCCATGCTGGTTGCCACCGCGGTGCACAGCACTCCCGGGGATCTGCTCAGCGCCCTGCAGTCACGCGAAATCCAGCACTCGATCTATCTCAGTCTCCTGACCTGTTCGCTGACCGCTCTCCTGTCGCTTCTCGCTGCCGTCCCCATCGGCTACCTCCTGGCGCGATGCAGGTTTTTTGGCAAGGCCCTGGTGGAGTCGATCCTCGACATCCCCATCGTCCTTCCGCCCATGGTGATTGGACTTTGCCTGCTTATTCTGTTCCAGACAGGACTGGGAGGCTTTGTCGACTCCGTCATACCATTCACCTACACGGTCTTCGGGGTGGTGCTGGCCCAGTTCGTGATCGGGGTGGCCTTTGCCATCCGCACCATGCGGGGAACCTTCGATCAGCTTTCGCAGCGACCGGAGGACGTGGCGATGACATTAGGGTGCTCACGGGGTGGGGCGATGTGGCGGGTGACCCTGCCGGCGGCGGGCAAGGGAATGGTAGCGGCGGCCAGTGTGGCATGGGCTCGCAGTCTCGGGGAGTTCGGCCCGGTGCTCGTTTTTGCCGGAGCGACCCGGATGAAGACGGAGGTTCTGCCCACCACGGTCTGGCTTGAGCTCAGCGTGGGCAACCTCGAAGGGGCAATCGCGGTGAGCCTGTTGATGGTTCTCTTTGCCATGGTTGTGCTGGTGGCCATGCGCCTTGTGGGCGAACGCTGGTAGCTATCTTGAACGATGATTGAACTTCAGAACGTCTCGTGGCGAGTGGATGATTTTTCACTTACGGGTGTGAACTGTGCAGTTCCGGATGGAGACTACGCGGTTCTGATGGGGCCCACCGGCTGTGGGAAGACGACCGTGTTGGAAATCATCTGCGGTCTCCGCAAACCGTCGACAGGGCGGGTTCTGGTGGCTGGTGCGGATGTCACCGAGTGTCAGCCTGGCGATCGGAACATCGGCTATGTCCCTCAGGACGGGGCTCTTTTCCCCACCATGACGGTAGGTGAACAGATTGGGTTCGGGCTCCGGGTGCGCAGGAGAGCAAAGGATGATATCAATAAGTCTGTCTCGCGGTTGGCGCAGGAACTGGGCATTACGCATCTCCTCGAACGGCGCGTTGACGGACTCTCCGGGGGCGAAAGGCAGCGGGTGGCCCTCGGCCGGGCCCTCGCCGTTGAGCCGGGCGTGCTCCTTCTTGATGAGCCCATCTCGGCTCTCGACGAAGACATGCGCGACGGGATGATGGCTCTTCTCAAGCGGATTCAGAAGGAGCATGCGGTCACCGTTCTGCATGTCACCCACAGCAGTAAGGAGGCCGAACAGCTGGCTGACTGCGTCCTGCGGATGGAGAAGGGAATGATTGAGAGGTGCCAGGAGTAGGGGGAGCTGCGGAAAGGTGGCAGGTGTGCCCTACTGGAAGTAGCCCACCCCGCTGCTGAAGAGCGGCTGGTATTTTTCCCCAGGGATATTCCGGGCAATGTCGGTGCCGCGCCGTTCGGTGTGGGCCATCTTGCCGAGGACCCGGCCACAGGGACTGGTAATTCCTTCGATCGCGAAAAGGGAACCGTTGGGGTTGTGCGGGATGTCCATGCTGGGATTGCCGTCGTGGTCGCAATACTGGGTGGCGACCTGGCCATTGGCGGACAGCTCACGGATCTGCTCCGGTGAAGCGTAGAACTTTCCCTCTCCGTGGGAGACCGGGATCCGGTGCAGGTCGTCGATGCTGCACTGGGAGAGCCACGGGGACAGGTTGGAGGCAATGCGGGTGGTCACGTAGCAGGATACGTGGCGCCCGATGTCGTTGAAGGTGAGGGTGGGGGCATCCGGTTCGGGATCACGGATTTCACCGAAGGGAACGAGGCCGGTCTTGATGAGGGCCTGGAATCCGTTGCAAATCCCGAGGGCCAGTCCGTCCCGCCCGGTGATGAGATCCATCACGGCATCGCGGACGAGGGGACTTCGCAGCACGGTGGCAATGAACTTGCCGGATCCGTCCGGTTCATCCCCGGCACTGAATCCCCCGGGAATGAAGAGGATCTGGGCTCTGCGGATGGCATCGGCGAGGGCCTGGAGGGATTCGTCGACGGCCTGGGAGGTGAGATTGCGGAAGATGAGGATCTCAGCCTCCCCGCCGGCGTCCCGGATGGAGCGGGCGGAGTCGTACTCAGAGTTCGTGCCGGGGAAGGCGGGGATGATGGCGAGGGGCTTGGCCGTTCCCTTCCGGGGAGGGCCAATGCGGGGTCCCCCGGTATACCGGAAGGTCTCGATCCCTGGGTGCGGGGAGTCGGCCCGGGTGCGGTAGATCCCCTCCAGCGGAGCCCGCCAGGTTTCGAGCAAGTCATTGAGGGGAAGGGACTCGGGACCTATTTGTATGCAGGGATCGGCAATCGTCTCCCCGATCTCCAGGGCCCCCTCGAAGGCCAGAGAGGCAGGGGATTCGACCACAAAGGCGGCGTAGCGCTCATGGAAGAGATCGGCAGGGTCAAGGCTCTCGCCCGCGCGGAACCCGATTTCATTGCCGGCAGCCATCCTGACCAGCCCCGCGGCGAGGCCTCCTTCGCCGAGACTGTGCATGGCGAGAATTCTGCCTCCGGAAGCGAGGGCATGGAGTTGATTCGCTATTTTCCGGAGGGCCTCAAAATCCGGACGCTGGTGGTCGTCCCGTGGAACGCTGACGAGGGAAACCATGCTGCCAGTCTGCTTGAACTCGGGGGAAATCGTGGTGCTGCATCTGCCCGGGGCCACCGCGAAGGAGACGAGGGTGGGCGGGACATCGAGGTCATTGAAGGAGCCTGACATGCTGTCCTTGCCCCCGATGGCGGCGAGCCGAAGGGCATTCTGGACGTGATAGGCCCCGAGGAGGGCGCTGAAGGGCTTGCCCCACCTGCGCGGGTCGTCGTGCAACTTCTCGAAATATTCCTGCAGGGTGAGGTGGATGTCGGAGAGGCGGCCCCCGGCAGAGACAATCCGGCAGACCGACTCGGTGACTGCGTAAATTGCCCCGTGGTAGGGGCTCCAGCTCGCAATGCGGGGGTTGAAGCCCCAGCTCATGAGGGTGCAGGTGTCGGTTTCGCCCTCCAGAAGGGGAATCTTGGCCACCATGGCATCCGGGGGGGTGGACTGGTGTGCGCCGCCGAAGGGCCAGAGGACCGTTCCCGCGCCCACCGAGCCGTCGAACATTTCTCCCAGTCCCTTCTGGCTGGCGGAGTTAAGATCCGAGAGGATGGCAGTGAATCTTGCCTGCAGATCGTCGGTTTCTGGAAGAGACCCAAGGGCGTTCCCCAGTGGTCCTTCCGCGGGGGCGGCGCTCACCTGGACCCGTCCGCTTCCCTGCACCCCGTTGGTGTCGAGGAAGGCCCGGCTGAGATCGACGACGGGTTGACCCCGCCAGTTGATGCAGAGTCGCCCATGATCGGCCACCTCGGCCACGTGAGTGCACTCGAGGTTCTCCTTGTCCGCTTCCGCGATGAAGAACTCGATGTCAGCAGTCTCGACGAGGATCGCCATGCGCTCCTGCGACTCGGAAATGGCCAGTTCCGTGCCGTCGAGGCCGTCGTATTTCTTGGGAACCTTGTCGAGATTGATCTCGAGGCTGTCGGCGATCTCCCCGATCGCCACCGAGACCCCTCCGGCCCCGAAGTCATTGCAGACCTTGATTCGTTTCGCGAATTCCGGGTTGCGGAAAAGGCGCTGGATCTTGCGTTCGGTGGGGGCGTCGCCCTTCTGGACCTCGGCGCTGTTCTCGAGGGCGGTGTCGGTGTGCTGCTTGGAGGAACCGGTGGCTCCGCCCACGCCGTCGCGCCCGGTCCGGCCGCCGATGAGGAGGATGGCGTCGCCGGTGGCTGGTTCGCCACGAAAGACGTTTACACGAGGAGCAGCTGCGATGACCGCTCCGACCTCCATCCGTTTGGCCACATAGCCGGGATGGTAGATCTCCGAAACCTGCCCGGTGGGAAGGCCTATCTGGTTGCCGTAGGAACTGTAACCGTGCGCCGCAATCTGGCAGATCTTGCGCTGGGGAAGTTTGCCCGGAAGGGTCTGCTCGAAGGGGGCCCGTGGATCGCCGGCCCCGGTCACCCGCATGGCCTGGTAGACGTAGGAGCGGCCCGAGAGGGGGTCGCGGATGGCGCCGCCCAGGCAGGTGGCCGCTCCGCCGAAGGGCTCAATCTCGGTGGGGTGGTTGTGGGTCTCGTTCTTGAACATGACCAACCACTCTTCTTCCCGGCCATCGACGTCGACGGGAACAACGATGCTGGCGGCGTTGATCTCTCGAGAGACCTCGATGTTGGGGAGTTCGCCGGATTTGCGAAGTTCCTTCATTCCCATCAGGGCGATGTCCATCATGGTGATGGGACGTTCCTCGTCGCCATACACCCCGGCGCGGGCGGCCTGGTAGAGATTGTAGCTCTCCTCGATGGCCTCGGTGTCGGGGTCGAAGGCGATCTCCTCGATGCTGGTCAGGAAGGTGGTGTGCCGACAGTGATCGGACCAGTAAGTGTCGAGCATCCGGATCTCCGTGATAGTGGGGTCGCGATGCTCCTCATCCCTGAAGTATTCACCGCAGAAGGCAAGATCGGCCACGCTCATGGCGAGGCCCAGTTCCTGGCGCAGGGCATCGAAGGCGGGTTCGTCGCGTTCCCGGAAACCGGCGAGGATCTCGACATCCGGGGGCGGAGTGGTCGTGAGGGCGAGAGTCTCGGGTGGCTCAAGGGGGGATTCACGGGAGTCGACCGTGTTGATGGTGAACTCCTTGATCCGTGGGAGATCCTCTTCGCTGAGCGATCCCTTGAGGATGATGACCTGGGCCGAGGCGATGAGGGGGCGCTGCTGCTGGGTCAGGATCTGGACGCACTGGGCCGCCGAGTCGGCACGCTGGTCAAACTGGCCGGGAAGATATTCGACCGCGAACCATTGCTCTCCATCCCCGAGGGGAAGTTCGCGGCTGGTGGTGTCGACCTGGGGCTCGGAGAGAATGAGGCGGCGGGCGGCCTCGAACTGGGCGGGGTCGAGACCCTCGAGGTCGTAGCGCTGGACGATGCGCAGGGACTCGAGTCCACCCAGTTGCAGGTTGACCTTGAGGTCGTTGAGGAGGGGACCGGAAGCGGAGTTGAACTCGGGTTTCTTTTCGACGAAGAGACGGTCCATGAAGGTGTGCTTCCCGGTTGCCCCGGAAGCGATCGAGAGTAGGAGTGCCCCCGGTCAAGGCAAGGCCAATGCAGCTCATCCGGCAGGGAATCCCGGCCTGGGAGAAATCGTTAAAAACTTTGCTCCGTTTTCGGCCGGGAGTCGCAATCTTTTTATGCTCGGGGGGCGTGGGCAGCACGAACTCGTGGCATCGGCCCGGGGTCGAGGAGGTTAAGATCTGGGTCGCACTTGCTCTCCTGGTGAAGTATCACGGCTGAAGACCCATGCCTGTTCCCCGATCAAGAGACGCGGCCTTCCTCGGACTGGTCCTCTTCGTGGTGGGCGTAATGGGCTCTCCCTTACCCGGGGAGTCCGAGCCCGGGATCGAGGCCCTCATTGAGAGTCTCGATGATGAGAGTTTTGGGGTGCGTAACGAGGCAGACCAGAAACTCCTGGGACTTGGAAAGGCTGCTCTTCCAGCGCTCCTGGAAGCGAGCCGGAGCGACTCCCCGGAAAAGCGGGTGCGGGCGATCAAGCTGGTCGGCAGGATCCGTGAAGGGATCATCCGGGGAGAATTCGAGCGGATCGGCAAGCTGGCCGATGCCGATCTTGAGGTGGAGCATGCCATGTGGGCGATTGCTCTCCTGCTCGATCCTGAATTGGAGAAGAAAGTGGTCACCGAAGCTCTCGACGAAATAGCTGCTGCCGTGCGGAAGAAACTCGGGGAGGGGGGTGAGCCGATGGGCCGACCACCGGCCCAGGCCATGGCGGCGCTGATTGCGGTCCTGAAGGATCAATACGGCCTTGCGGGCGATAGAATCACCTACCAGCACCCCGACAACAGTTCGGTGCATCGGGTGATAACGCGAAGGAAGGGGTTGCCCATTCTGCTGTCGGAGATCGCGGTGGCAGTATCCCGGCGGTTGGAGCTTCCCGTCGTGGGGTTGGGAATTCCGGGCCGTTACATGATCAAGTATGACGGAGGGAAGGTCCCCGCTGGTGAGCCTGAAAAGGATATCATCATCAATCCCTTTGAAGGGTGGCGGGAGACCAATGTGCGGGAACTGAGCATGACGGTCCCGGGATTTGATGCGGACGAGCACCTGTTGGAGTCGCCGACCCGCCTGACCATCCTGCGGATCATGCGCAACATGGAGAGTCACGCCATGGTGAAGGGACAACGGGAGCTGGTGGGCACCATCCGCGAGTGCTACTCGCTGGTGGCCGGTGCGAACTTTCCCCTCTTCCGGTAGTGGAAAGCCATGAACTCTTGGGGTTAGGGCGAGCCTTTGCCTTGCCATTAGAATTGGAGGGAGGAAGACTCCTTCAATGATGACTTTCCCCAGAATCCTGCTTCCGGCAGCGGTGGTGCTTAACCTGACAGGAGTCCTCCGGGGCGAGGAGCGCGCAGGCGGGGACTGGTGGTCGTTACAACCTGTGGCGCGACCGGAGGTGCCGGCCGTGAAGAAAGCCGACTGGGTGAGAAACCCCATCGATGCCTTCATCCTTTCCAAGCTTGAGGAAATGGGACTGGAGCCGGCCCCGGAAGCGAGTGAGGGGGTGATCCGTCGCCGGCTGCACTACGGCCTGACCGGCCTTCCCCCGGCGCCCGGCGCCAGTGCTGATATCGATGTCCTGCTGGCCTCGCCACATTATGGGGAACGCTGGGCCCGCCACTGGCTCGACGTGGCCCGCTATGGCGAGAGCAATGGCTTTGAATACGATCAGTTGCGATCGAACGCATGGACCTACCGGGACTGGGTGATAGATGCCCTGAACGCGGACATGCCCTACGACCAGTTCGTGAAGTGGCAGATCGCGGGGGATGTCCTCGAACCGGGTCATCCCGGTGCCATCACCGCCACCGGGTTTCTCGTCTGCGGGGCCTTCGACGGGCTCAAGCCCAACGGGGACAAGCAGCGCAAGATCATGCGGGAGGATGAAATGTCCGACATCGTGGGAACGGTGGCCCAGAGTTTCCTCGGGCTGACGGTGAACTGCGCCCGCTGTCACGATCACAAGTTTGATCCCATTGCGCAGAAGGAATACTTCCAGATGGCCTCGGCCCTGGCGGGGGTGCATCGCGGTGATCGCAACGTGCCCGCCGGTGTGAACGTGGCCGGGAAGCGCAAGGAAATCGAAGCGCTCTCCAGCAAGCTGGCAGAGGCGGACGGGGTGGTGCGCAAGCGCCTTCTCGCCAAGCTGGAGGAGAAGGGAACGAAGAATGAAAGAGGTGATCTACCGCAACCGGTCTCACGATGGTCTTTCGACAAGGACCTGCGTGACGAGATCGGGGCCCTGCACGGGGAAGCGCGAGGCACGGCCCGGGTGGAAGGGGGAGCGCTCGTCGTTGATGGAAAGACGGGCTTTGTCCTGACCGCTCCCCTGACGAAGGCCATCAAGGCCCGCACCCTGGAAGCATGGGTCAAACTGGACAACCTGGGCCAGAGGGGTGGGGGAGTGATTGGGATCCAGGGAACCTCCGGGGAGCCTTTTGACGCCATCGTATTCGGGGAGCGTGAACCCCGCCGCTGGATGTCGGGGAGCTCCGGATACCGGCGCACCTCGAATTTCGGGGAAGGGGAGGAAAAGGAGGCCCAGTCCCAGTTCGTTCACATGGCCATTGTCTACCAGGGGGATGGCACGATTACCGGTTACCGGAACGGGCGTCCCTACGGCAAGAGCTACAAGACGGGAGTGGTGACCTATGGTGCCGGCAACAGCCAGGTCATCCTCGGGATGAGGCATGGAACCTCTTCTGATGGAAAACGCATGCTGGCGGGACGTATCGACCGGGCCCAGCTGTATGACCGGGCCCTCACCGCTGAGCAGATCGCGCTCTCGGCCGATGTGAGGATTGTCACCGAGGCGGAGCTCATCGCGGCCCTGACCGACGAACAGAAGACGACCCGGGAAAAGTGGAAGGCCGACATCGCCCGCCTGAACGCCGAGGTCAGCAAGCAGGGACAGAAGAAGGTCTACGCGGTCACTCCCAAGGGGGCCCCGGTGCGCCACCTCCTGGTGCGAGGCAGTCCCTTCGAAAAGGGAGAAGAAGTATCGGCCGGCGGAGTGGCGTCCCTTCGCAATGGCCTTTCTTCCGACTTCGGGCTCAAGTCCAATGCCTCGGAGGGCGAGCGCCGCCGCAAACTGGCGGAGTGGGTGGCCCATGAGGACAACCCTCTCCTTGCCCGGGTGATGGTGAACCGGCTCTGGCACTACCACTTCGGACAGGGCCTGGTGAAGACTCCCAATGATCTCGGTTTCAGTGGCGGGAAGCCCTCCCATCCGGAACTCCTCGACTGGCTCGCGGCCGAGTTCCGGGCGGGGGGATGGAGCCTCAAGAAGATGCACAAGCTCATCGTCTCCTCGGCCACCTACCGGCAAAGCTCACGAGCCAATGCCAGGGCCCAGCAGGTGGACGCCGGCAATATCTATCTCTGGCGGCGCGCCCCGATGCGACTGGAAGCGGAATCGATTCGCGATTCCATCCTCGCCGCTTCCGGGGCCCTCAACCCGGTGGCTGGTGGTCCGGGCTACCGCGATTTCAAGATGTACAACCACAAGGGTTCGTGGGTCTACGATCCGATCGACCCCGAGGGGCCGGAGTTCAATCGCCGTAGTATCTACCGCACCTGGGCCCGGGGGAGTGTCCACCCCCTGCTCGCCCCCCTCGATTGTCCCGATCCCTCTTCAGCGGCTCCCGTGCGTAGCGTGACCACCACTCCACTGGGAGCGCTCTCCCTGATGAACACCTCCTTCGTCATTCGGATGTCGGAGGAAATGGCCAAGCGACTGGAAGCCATGCCGGGGGACGAGGAGAAGCAGATCGGACACGCTTTCGAGCTCGCCTTTGGTCGCCCCGCCACCCCCCAGGACCTCAATCTTGGTCTTGGGTTCGTCAAGGAGAATGGACTGGCAGCCTTCTGCCGGGTCCTCTTCAACGCCAATGAATTTCTCTACCTGAACTGATCCTCAGCGTTTTTCGTCATGAGTCTCTCCCAGAACAGCAAACTGCCCGGTGGTTTACCGAGTCGCCGCGATTTCTTTAACTGGACCCAGCGAGGCCTGACCGGGGCCGCCCTTTCCTCGCTCCTCATCCGGGAAGGTTACGCCTCCCAACCGGTAGAGTCCCATTACGCCCCCAAGGCCAAGCGGGTGATCCACCTCTGCCTGTGCGGGGGCTTCAGCCAGGTCGACACCTTCGACTACAAGCCCCGCCTCCAGGACCTGCACGGCAAGTCCCTGCAGGCTGACGAGCGGCCCGACGTCTTCTTCGGGAAAGTGGGTCTCCTGCGCAAGAACGACTGGGAATTCAAGCAGCGTGGGAAGAGCGGGCTCTGGGTCTCCGACCTCTTTCCCAACATCGCCACCGTGGCGGACGAACTGACCGTCATCAACTCGATGGTGGCCGAGTCCTCCAGTCACACCCCGGCCACCTTCCAGGAGAGCAGCGGCTTCCGCCTCAATGGCTTCCCGGTGATGGGATCGTGGGTCTCCTACGGACTGGGCAACCAGACCGACAATCTCCCCACCTACGTGGTTCTTCCTGATTCCCGCGGCATGCCCGCCGGTTCCACCAGTAACTGGACCAACGGATTTTTGCCCGCGGTGCACCAGGGCGTGCCCTTCCGCACCAAGGGGAAAGGGGAGGCCATCACCAACCTCTTCCCGGCCCGCAAGATCGAGAAGCGCGTCGACCACGAGAGTCGCATCCTGCTGGAGAAGATGAACGAGGCGCACATGAAGGAGCACGGTGCCGAGGACGCCTTTTCGGCCCGCATGGCGAGCTACGAACTGGCTGCCAACATGCAGTTGGCGGTTCCCGAGGTCACCGGCGTCGAGAAGGAGACCGAGGCCACCCGGGAACTGTATGGCTTTAACAAGGACGAGACCCGGGACTTCGGGCGCAGTTGCCTCCTCGCCCGGCGCCTCCTTGAGCGGGGGGTGCGCCACGTGCAGCTATTCTCCGGCGGTTCCTTCGGTTCTCCCCGCATCAACTGGGACGGCCACGAGGACATGCGGCGTAACCACGGCCGGGAAGCGGGCCGCATCGACCAGCCGGTGGCCGCCCTCATCAAGGACCTGCGCCAGCGGGGCATGCTGGACGACACCCTCGTGCTCTTCACCTCCGAGTTCGGACGGACCCCCTTCACCCAGTCGGGCGCCGACCAGGTTGGCACCGGGCGCGATCACAACCACGTTGGCTTCAGCAGCTGGATGGCGGGTGCGGGTTTGAGGCCGGGAATCACCTACGGGTCCACCGACGAGGTGGGCTACAAGTCGGTCGAGAAACCAGTCCCGTGGCATGATTTCCACGCCACCGTGCTGCATCTCCTCGGCATTGACCACGAGAAGCTGAGCTACTACCACAACGGGATCCAACGCCGCCTCACCAACGTGCACGGCGAACTGCTCACGGACATCCTCGCATGACCACCACCCGGTCGATCCTTGCAGGTCTGTTTCTCTTCCTGTGCCTCGGAGGAGGCCCTGCCGCTGCCGCCGACCCCGTCACCTTCAAGGACGGGGAACGGAAGTGGACCTACGAGAAGCTCTCTATCCACGGGTGGACCGTCTATCTTCAACTCTCCATCGCCAAGGACGACGAACTGAAGAAGAAGATCGAGGCCCAGATCAGGATCGGCCTCGAGAACTTCCTGGGCAAGGTGCCGCAGGAAGCCCTCACCTTCCTCCGGACCATTCCGATCTGGGTCAGTAATGAACCCGGTTACCCGCACCGGGAGAACGAGAATGGAGTCATTCCCTTCCACCGCAGTCCCCAGTGGTTGCGTGATCACAACCTCAACCCCCACATGGCTCCCGGTGTGCACGTCATCAACCCGGAGGCGGTCTTCTTTGAACACAAGTTCCTCGAATGGGGACCGATGACCTTCCTCCACGAGTTGGCCCACGCCTACCAGAACGTGAAGCTCAAGCTGAACCACAAGTCCATCCGCTCAGCCTACCGGTCCGCCATGAAGGAGGGACTCTATCTCCAGGTGCCCAGTCGCCGGGACAAGTCCCGCAAGGTCAAGGCCTACGCCGCCACCAACCACGAGGAATACTTTGCCGAATTGACCGAGGCCTACTTCGGGCACAACGACTGGTTCCCCCACAACCGCGAGGAACTTCGCGAATACGATCCTCGTGGTTTCAAGATGATCGAGGAAGTCTGGAGCGCGGAAGCGTTTAAGTAACCTGCCCCGCAGACCATCATCATGAATGTAGAGGCCGTTAAATACATCATCTGGGCCGCAGACGCCGAACGCTGCGCGAAGTTCTACCGAGAGGTGTTTGGAGGGGAAGTGACCAAACAGAACCCTCATGTGACCGAGATCAAGGTCTGTGGGAGCACCATCGGGATCCATGGTGGCGGAGAAGGGAAACGCACCTGGACCGGTATGAGCTTCCAGGTTGCGGACGTGATCGAGGGAGCGGCCGAGATTGTGGCTGCGGGGGGAGAACTCAAACGAGAGCCGCAGGAAGAGGATGGGGAACCACCGCACCTCGCCATGTGCGTGGATACCGAGGGCAATGAAATCATGCTGACGCGGAAGCGTTGAGGTTGATTCCTGAGCGAGCCATCCCCGGGGAAAGGAAAGGCGGTGAAACCAGGTGGATTCACCGCCTCGTGAGAAAGGCTGGATCCGGACAGGGGCCTAGTTGGAGATCACGCTGACGTTGTCGATCGCAAGACCGCTGAAGGTGTCCTCGCTGCCGTCACTGACGAAGTTGAACTCGATGATGATGGTCTCACCGATGGCCGCCGCATCGACGGCGATTTCGATGGTGGTAAATTCGGTGTCGAACAAGGTCATGTCGAGGGGAGCTGAGGCTCCGATCTGCGTGCCATCGAGACGCAGGAAGCGTACCTCGGCCGTATCTCCGAACCCATCCGCATCCCGGAAGGCCTCGAAGCTGAGCACCGGTCCGGGCACTTCTGTCAGGTCAATGGCAGGCGAGCGGAGGGAGATGTCGGAGCCGGCCCCGTAATTGCCCAGGTTGGTGCACCAGGCGTTGGCGGAATCATCCGCGCCAGTGAGGGGACCGGTGGAGCCGGCCGGGGCGCCCAGCTCCCACTGGGTGTTGCCACTGGCATCATTGACCAGGGTGGTCCAACCTCCCTGGCCGTTTTCGAAGTCATCGTAAAAGGCCGGAGGGGCTGGATATCCCTCGACCACGAAGAAGCGTTTGCTGTCCGCCGGAAGCGGAATGGACGCAGTGTTTGTCGGGGGGGTGGCTTCAATGTCCTCAAAGGGGTCGAAGACGGGCCAGGTGGCAGGATCCGGAGTGGAGAGATCGATCTCACTGCGAAGCCGGTAGACCGTTCCAGCCTCGCTCTCCCAACTGATCTTGAGGTTGCCTCCTTCGACGATGACTTCGGTGATCCTGATTTTCGGTAGTGGCGGAGGCCCTTCGATTTTGAAGCTGACGTCGTCGATGTACATGACCTCCCCTCCGACCGCATTGGAACCGACGTCCTGGAAGCTCCAGAGCGGTATGACCGAAGTGGTCGGCAGTCCATCCCCGCCGAGTTCCGGGACAACTCCCGATCCTGTCACCTGAACCCAGGTATCAGTCGGCATCTGTCCCACCGTGAGGATTCCGTGGGTATGATTGTTGGAGTTGCTCTTGTTCCAGCGCAGGATGGTACGAACGGTGTCGTCATCCGCCATCCCTCCCGTGACCGGCCGAAAGTACCAGGCGCTGTACTGATAATTCTTACCGATCATTTCCTCGGAGATCGCAATGGCCATCGGATCATCGGGCGTGGCCGGAGGCGAAGTGGTGTTGAGCCGTGCTTCCCCCCACTGGGCGCCCCCTGCGAGATTGAACTCCGCGGCACCGGTGCCCGCGTGGACCGGATCGGAGACATGATTGAACCGTGCGTCGTCCCGCCATGTTGCGAGGCTGCCCAGTTCGAAATTGCCATTAATGATCAGCTCATCCCCGGCAAACGGGGGAATCAGGGTGGCGGAGAGAAGTACCAGAACGGATGGATCGCCCTCGTCGTTGCTGGCGAGGTCGATCGTCGCCTGGTAGAGTCCCAGGCTCCCGCCTGGCGCAAAAGTCACTTCGATATCTGCGCTCGCTCCGGCTGCGATCTCCAACGGGAAAGCTCCATCGGGTAGCGAGAAGGCTCCGGAATTTGCTCCCCCGAGCGTTGCCCCCGCGATCGTGAGCAGGTTGGAGGTGCCGGTGTTGCTCAGCGTCAGGATGTGCACAAATGGCTCTCCCTCGAGGAGTTCCCCAAAAGCGAGTGCGGAAGGCGCGCCCAGGTTTGGGTCATCGTCCGCTGCGGTGACTTCCAACTGGAAATTGTCGATATAGGCAGCGATCCCGGGAGCCGCATCGGCCGGGTTGTCGTCGAAGCTGATAATCGGGACGACAGAGGTCAACGGTTGTCCGTCGCCTCCATTGAGGGGCAGGGTCCCGGTCAAGGTGATGGTCTCCCATGTGTCCGAGGCAAAACTATCCCAGGCCCGGAAAACCTGGTTGTTGTTCGTATTCGATTCGTTCCAGCGGAGAATGATTCCGACCCGGTCGGTTGCAGCGTAGGTCGTCGTGGCCGGGATGTAGACATCGAGAGTTGCGGTGAAGGTGTCGAGGCCCGGGACTGACTGCACCGGGATTGCGATGTTCTGGATCTGGGCGCGCACTTCGCCCCAACGGCCCCCTGGGGCGATATCGACTGAGCCGACGTTTCCGTGCCCGGAGGCGGTTGGATCACCAGCGGTTGTTGTCACCGAGACGTTGGCATTCCCGGCATTGAGTCCATTACCGCTCACCGGCGCGGAGTCGAAGTTTTCATCGGCGATGACGACGGTCGCGGCGTGGAGACCAACAACTGGAACGATCAGCAATATCGTGACGAGGAGCTTGCTCATGGAGTGTATTTGTCTGGGATAGATTGAAACGATGATTCCCCGGGAAAGGAGAGGGCACCGGGGCTACGCGTCAGTGCATTATACTGGCAGCCACGTCAAAGGAATCCCACTCCCCGGGCAGGGAGATTTGAAGGCGACGATCATTCTACAGAACCCTGCGCACCGTGGGTCCCGCAAGGAGGTCGGGCGAAGGCGCTCTTCAGAGGGGCGGCGGAATGCTACCGGCGACGGCGACACAGGAACAGGGCCGCACTCAGAACACCAAGGATGCCGGTGCCCGGTTCCGGAACGCCGGTAACACTGAGGGACCAATTGTCGATGTGCGCGGCCACGCCGGAGGCCGCATCGGCCGGGTTGTCGTCGAAGCTGATAATCGGGACGACAGAGGTCAACGGTTGCCCGTCGCCTCCATTGACGGGCAGGGTTCCGGTCAGGGTGATGGTCTCCCACGTGTCCAGAGCGAAACTGTCCCAAGTGCGGAACACCTGATTGTTGTTCGTATTCGAACCGTTCCACCGGAGAATGACGCCCAACCGGTCGGTTGCCGCGAAGGTCGTGGTGGACGGGATGTAGACATCGAGAGTTGCGGTGAAGGTGTCGGTCCCCGGGGCTGACTCCGCTGGGATTGTGAGGCTATTGACCTGGGCGCGCACTTCGCCCCAGCGTCCGCCGGGCGCAATATCCGCAGATCCGACATTGCCATGGCCGGAGGAAGTTGGATCGCCTGCCGTGGTAGTGAGGGTGACGTTAGCGTTCCCGGCGTTGAGAGGATTCGTTCCAGTGCCGAAGGTGTCATTACTGAGAATGAATGAGGCGGCGTGTGCACCAGTAAATGGAACGAGGAGGAAGACAGGGATGAGAAGCTTTTTCATGAGTTAGCCGGGCAGGAGGTGTCTGGCGGTAAGGCCGTGCAAAGGGATCAATGGGGAAATTAGCTGGCAGGGGGGACGGATGGGAAGGCTAAAGATCTAATTTTCCCTTCTTCGGCAGACCCGGATCTATTTTCCGGATTTCGCCCGTCTGAAAACCTGGGGTCGTCCACTATTTGGTGCAAAAACCAAGGCCTTATCCTCATCGTTCTTCAGATTGATGATGGCGAGGTGGCGCGAGTCGGTTCGCAGAGAGATCCCGCTTTCCAGGGGCCAGAGTGCGGTAAATTCACCAGTTTTTCCACCCTGCAGGAAGAGGCTGAGGCCCGCATTCATGCGTCCCGTTTCCCGCTGGGCCCCATTGAAGTTCTGCGCAAGCACTGCGTCGGGGTGGCCGTCGCGGTCCAGGTCCTCGAGTGCAATCGCCATGACCGGAGCCATCTGAGCCAATTCCGGAAGCGGCTCCATTTCGAAGCGGCCATTCCCCATGTTGCGGAAGAGGGCGCTGGCAAGGGTGTTGGCCTCGAGGCGGTGGGCGCCCGCGAGTGCTTCGGGGGTATAAAGCTCCTGCAGCGATTTGCTCGCGAAGGCGGTATAATTGGGAACCCGGGGAATGAGGTGTGGCATGGCACCGGTTGAGCAGCTTCTTCCCCGGACCGGCAGGAGTCGCCCCTCCTTGTGGTGGGCCTCCACGAGTTGGAGTTGGCCGGCACCTGCAAAGTCCGCGGCGAAGAGGGTTGCGGGGTGCTCGACGCTGGCGTGATACTTGGTGTTGAGACCGAAATTACCCGCCAGCAGATCGGTGTCTCCGTCCCCATCGATATCCCCGGCGCTCACGCAGGTCCACCAGCCGGTGTGCGCTTCGAGGCCCGTTGCAGAAGTGTGCTCTACGAAACCATCAGGAGTGTTCCTGAAGATGCGCACCGGACCCCACTCGGTTGCGAGGGCGAGATCCGGTCGCGAATCGTCGTCGAAAGCGAACCACGCAGCCCCGGTAACCATTCCTGCTTCGAGCGGGATCCTGGAAAATCTCCCTGTGCCGTCGTTTTTCAACAGGGTGCTCTGGGGGGGGGTCGGGTAACGGGCCGGGACGAATCGTGCTCCGACGAACAGGTCGACATCGCCGTCGCGGTCATAGTCGCACGGCACCACGCAACTGCCACTGACCGCATGATCCGGCAACGTTCCTGCCGGGGCGGGTATGAGCGCTCCCGCTGCGCTGGTCAGAAAGAGCCGGTCCTGGTAGTGGGGATCCCCGGCAGGTTTGCTCGAGCCTCCGCTGACGAGATAGAGGTCCAGATCACCGTCGTCATCCGCATCGAACCAAGCCGCCCCGACGTCCTCGTGGGAGGGATCAGATTTGATGGCCGTGGGAGTGCGCTCTACAAATCTTCCGGACTCATCCTGAATAAAAAGAGCTCCCGGCCGATTCGCTGCTCCGCCAAGGAACAAATCGGTGTCACCGTCGCCATCCGCGTCCCCGGCTGCGAGGGCCGGCCCGAATCTCGACAGGCGGTTCGGGAGGAGGGGCTGGGAACGAAAGTCGTCGTAGTGGTTTTCGTGGTGTTCGAAATCGAGTCCCAACGCGCCCTCAACCCGGGTAAAGAGAGCAGGGCGCCTCTCGGGGAGTGGCTCCGCCCCGGTTTCCTCTCCCGGCTCGGTCAGGCGGTAGTGGCGGCCTCCGGCGAGATCGCGATACTCCTGGTGGCGTCCACTCGGCCACGCGATCCTGAGCGATTTGATGGACTGGTGATGGCCCAGTCCAAAATGCGCCACTGGTTCGCATCCGCTCATGTATCCGCGCGAGCTGGTGATGATCCGGGTGAGGGTCACCCCGGTCGGGAGCTGCACTTCGATCCGGGCGCCGAGGCCAAAGCGATTGCTCGCCCTCCCGCGCAGGCTCACCAGGATCGCCCCCGAGGTGCTGGAGTCGTTGCGGTAGATGCCCACCGGGTCGTTCATATTGTTGACCACGACATCAAGGTCGCCGTCGCGATCGAGATCGGCCAGGACCGCGCCGTGGCTGACCGTCTGGTCACCGAGGCCCCACGATTCCCCCACGCTCTCAAATCTCATCCCGCCCCGGTTGCGGAATGCGAGGTTACGCTCTGGAAGCCGCGGGCCACTGAGAAAGATTTCGCGCAGTTTCTCAATCCCTGCCCCGGCCTCCTTGGCGGCGTCCATACGGTTGTTGGTGTCCGAGTCCTGCACGTTACGCTCGATTCCGTTGGTGAAAAACGCGTCCTCGAGCCCGTCGTTGTCGAGGTCGCCAAAGAGACCGGACCAGGTCCAATCGGTGCTGTCGAGGCCGGCAAAGAACGCAACGTCGATGAACTCCCCGTTGCCGGCGTTAACCTGCATGGTGTTGCGCATGTACTGGCGTGGTTCGAGGTTGTCGAGAAACCAGGCAGTGTCGGTCATCGCGCCCATCATGGTCTTCTGCTTGAAGTGCGTGGTCGCCGACATGTCGGTGCTCAGGTAGTCGAAAAATCCGTCGTTGTTAATATCGGCAAAGTCACTGCCCATGGAATTCCAGGAGGTGTAGGGGAGTGCCTCTTTTGTCACTTCGGTGAAGGTGCCGTCGCGATTGTTACGATAGAGGTGGTCGGGGGTGTGGAAATCATTGGAGACATAGAGGTCCGGCCAATGATCGTTGTCGTAGTCCCACCACACCGCCGCCAGCCCGTGCTCAGGCGCGATGCTGATTCCTGCCTGGTGGGTCGATTCCACGAATTTCGGCATGCCGTTGGCCCCCAGCCCCTCATTGCGGAACAACTGATCCCGGGTGCCTCGCTCCCGCGGGACACCATCGATCATTTCAAACTGGCTTGCTTGGGAGGGGTGCGCCTGCCACACGCCATGCTCGTCCTTCAAGAGGAGCACCTTGTGCTTGAACATCTCCTTGATGGAGAACAGACGTGTCTCGGTCCGGTAGAAGTCGAGATCGCCGTCGCGGTCGTAGTCCGAAAACGCCGCCATGGTGGGCGCCCGCAGACTTGCATCTCCCCGGCCGAAGAATCCTCCTTTGAATATGCCGTTTCCCTGGTTGAGGTAGAGTTCGTCGTGGGCACCTTTATTGCAGACGTAGAGATCCAGCCATCCGTTGTTGTCGAGGTCAGCGAAGGCCGCGCCCGAGCCCCACGACTCCGTGTCCCGGATTCCGGCTGCTTTCGTTCGATCGACAAAGCGCCACGGGGAGACCTGGAGGTAAAGCCTGTTGGGTCCGTCCTGCGAGACGAGAAAGAGGTCCGGCAAGCCGTTTGCGTCGACATCGCCGATTGCCAGACCTGCACCGGTCAGGAGGTAGTTCTTTATGTTTTCCTGGTTGAGCTGGTTGTGAAACTCGATGCCGGTCGCTTCCGGTCCGAGTTGCTCAAAATGCGGCGCACTATTCCCCGGGTCGGCAACGACTGGAGACAGGAGGGATTCCTCCAGCCCGACGGCTGCCTGTTTCCAGGTCGGGGTTGACCATGCCTCGACGAGAGCGTTCCGGTTCGAGGGGGTTTCCGCGACACGTTCCTTGCACGCTGGGATTACGGTGACGAGGGCTACGGCAAGTAATCGGGGAAAGAGGGAGAGCGGGGAGGTTGGCGTGTGATCGTAACGCATGAACGCTATTTCTTGTCGCCAACCGGGACGCCTGTCTCAATAGGCAGCTTCAGTTGGGCATGGTCGGCGTAGTTGGCATAGAAGGCACCCTTTTCGATAACTAGGCAACCGGCGGGACCACCGTAGGCCTTCGACATGCCGACATCGATGAGGATGACCTTGCCTCCGGCCTTTGGAAGAATGCGCCCGGAGGGGGTGTGGCCGAGGACGATATGGTTGACCGAGTGGGTCTTGAAGATCGGCTTGACCTGTTCGGCGACGCTCGCGTCATCTCCCTTGGCGAGGGCTCGGTGCCAGAGAGGTCCGTTCGAGTCGCGGGCCATGCCGGTCCCGGTATTGAGGCCCTTACGGATTCCTTCGTTGAGCTGGTCGAGCGACATGGTGGCGTAGGGGCCGCCGAGGCCGCCGTGAAGGAAGAGCACATTGTTGATCTTGATGACGCCGTTGTGCTGTCGGATCCACTTTCCGTAGACACCTTCGGGTCCGATGGCGGCACTGTATTTCGCGTTGTCGCCGAAGGCCTGCACCTCACCCGGGTGGACGTAGCGCCAGTCGCCCCGCAGGATCATCTCCTCGTGGTTGCCGGCGAGGCAGTGCACGTGGCCACCGGACTTCTTTGCCTCGACCTCAAGCTTCATCAGGAGGTCCATGGCCTTGCGAGAATCAGGTCCTCGATCGAAGAGATCTCCGGTCTGCACGAGGTGGGTCTTTCCGCCAATCCAGTGGGCGTCCTTGTCGATGACCTTCGCCGCGAGAAGGGTTTTCAGAAACTGGCCGTGGTCGCCGTGGACATCGCCGACCGCCACGATGCGCTCGATGCCGTTCCAGGTGTGCCGCTTGCTCTTTTGCTGGGCGGAAATCGCTCCGGAGGTGAGAGCAAGGGCGAGAAGGACGGCCGTTGTGGGAATGTAACTGGGCATCGAGGACCTCGCTTTGAGGTGTTTGTGACGCCCATCATCTTCAGCCCTGCTTCTCCCGATGTCAAACATGTCCAACTCTGTGCTCTCCCTGCATACGAAGCGCCGACGTGCTGCAGCTGCAATCCTGCCTGCAAAATCTGCCGGTGATCTGGACCACAAACGCTCCCTCCGGGCGCCTGTGGAGGGGGATGCCTCGGGGCGGGCATTCACGCGCCCCGTAAAAGCCTTAACCAGCCCCAGGGGCAAGTCGTTCTGGTGGGGTTACTCCAGCTTGAGAGCAATATCGTCGAGGTACCAACCCGTGAAATTAGCGACATCATCACTGATGAATTGGAATTCGATCACGATCTCCTCTCCGATCGCTTCGGGGGGGAAGGGAGCGGAGAAGGTCTCCCAGTCGATCGTGGATCCGGTGAGGTCAGAGACGATATCGGCACCGAGTTGCGTGCCATCCGACGCTCGCAGGACCCGGATGGATCCGTAGTCAAAAAGATCCGGATTGGGGGGCTCGATATCCTTGAACTGCTGAAACTCCAGAATGACCCCGCCAATTCCCGCGGCGGTGAGATCGATGGTGGGCGAGTGCAGCCAGATATCGGCATTGAAGTTGTGGTCGCCGGAAATGTTGGTTCCAAAGCAGTTGATTGATCCTCCTGCGCCCGAGGTTGGACCGAAGCCTCCACTGGGTGCGCCCCACTCCCATAAGGTCAGCCCGGTGGCATCATCGACCCCGGTGGTCCAGCCGCCCATGCCGGCCTCGAAGTCCTCCAGGTAGAAGGGGGGAACCGGTTTCTCCTCGTAGACATAGAATCGTTTGTCATCTCCCGGGAAGGGGATGGTCTCCATGTTGATTGGAGGCGTGGGTTCAATGTCGGTCAGAATGATGGGCCAGAGCGAGGGATCCTGATTGGCCACCGGATCATCTGTCGAACGAATGTCATAGAGCCGGCCGAGTTTGCTATTCCAATTCAGAACGAGGTTGCCGGCGTCATCGCGCTCAACCCACATTCGGTCCTTCAATGTCGGTCCACCCTTTCTGACGATCACGGCCTGGAGGATGGGGTTGTTGTCGTTCGGCAAGGGCGGATCACCACCAAGTTCCTGCTGCATGATGATGTTGATGCTGCCCTGCGGGGTGGCCTTCACTGTTCCGCGAAGTCCATGCGCCTTGTCGGGGCCCCAGGTATGGCCGAGGTTGGTGTCGCCCTCGGACGAGTAGTTGTCGAATTCCAGAATCCCATTGACACTGATGTCCCAGAAGCGGGTGCGATTCGCGCCCTCGTAAGTCAGCAGATCGACGATGTACTCCTGGCCGGGTTCGAGACCATCGATGTCGACAGGAAGGGGATTGGGGGCTGCCGACCACCTGATGTCGGCCATGATTTCGCTCAAATTGCTCGCGGAGCCGGGGGTGCCGCCGGTGAAGCTGGGCGCGGGAAGACTCCAACCGTCGATGGTGTGGGTCGAACTGGAAGTCACGGTCACGCCGTCCGAGGTGACCACTCCTTCATTGGTGACCGCGGCCCCGAGGCCGGAGCGGTCGGTGAAGAAGGTCACACCGTTCACATCGGAGTCGTTGTTGCCGAAGATGTTGACTGCAATGACAACCTTGCCGGGATCGAGATCGGAATCGCCCGAGACAAAGAGGTCATCGGGTCCGAAGTATTCGATTGCGAAGAAATCGCCTTTCTCGGGGAGCGTGGGATCGGTGGGGTGGGAATCGCTGGCATCCTGAAGCTGATCCCCATCGGTGTCGCGGTCCGCCGGATTGGTAATGAATCCGTCCGCTCCTTCGGTGGTCTCCTCGCCATCGTTGAGGCCGTCGCCGTCGCTGTCCTGGTTGTGCGGATCGGTAGCGACGTTGAAGCCGTTGGCACCGGTGACCTCATCGCCGTCGCTGACAGTGTCACCGTCGGTGTCGGTGTTGAGGGGGTCCGTGCCAGTGTTGTTGGCGTCTACAAAGGTCCCCGTATTTGTCTCTGCTCCGTCGAGGAGTCCGTCGCCATCGGAGTCGGAATTGGTGGGATCGGTACCGTTCTCCTCCTCCTCGGAGTCGGACGAGCCGTCCCCATCGAAGTCGCCGGTGCCCGCTCCCGCTCCCGGTCCGTTCAGGAGTCCGGTGAGATCACTGAGCCCCGCGACCGGATTGGTCCAGTTCGGGCTGAGTTCCCAGGAGTCCACCAGGGTGTCGCCGTCGGTGTCGCCGAGGACGAGGATGTCGAGTTGCTTGGCGAAGGCCATGGCAGTGTCGTCAGTGCTCTCCACCAGGATCGAGAGGCTGTTACCCACTTCTCCGGAGAGATCGGCATTGGCCTTCAACTGGTCTCCATCGATGGTGAATTTGCTATTATCGTTGTCCCCCGCACCCGCCACCAGGGCATAGGTGTGGGATCCGCCATTGCAGTCCACTGAACTCAGGGTGGCCACATGCTCGCCGATGGCCGCTCCGGGTGGGACCCCCCCGTCCGCATCGACATAGGCGAGCAGGATGTCTTCGGCGGCGGTGGGCGGGCAGGAACTGTGGACGATGATTCCCTGCAGGATGGCGTTGTTGTCGGCACCAAGGGAGGCCGTATTATTGGGATCGGCCGGAAACGGTTCGCGACCCATGACGACGTCGATGGTGCCGGCAAGAGAAGCATCGAACTCACCTGCGTAGGCGAAGCTGTTGGCAGGGGACCAGACGCTATCGCCGCCCTCGGAACCAAAATCGTCGACCACCAGCGCACCATTGACCGCGATGTCCCAGCGGCGGTCGCGATCGGCACCCTCGTTGAAGAGGAGTTGAACGCTGTACATGTTTCCGGCAGTGAGCCCGGCAATTTGAATATTAATCGCCTGGTTGGCGCCGGCATTGGCCCATCGAATATCCCGCAAGACTTCGCTGAGGTTGGTTGCCGATCCAGGAGTGCCACCGGTGAAAGTCGGTCCACCGGCCCAGTTGTCAATCTGGTTGAAAACGCTGGTGGTGACCGTGACCCCATCGCTCTCGACCGCTCCTTCGGCGATCACGGCTGCACCGAGACCCACGCGGTCGGTGAAGAAGGTGACCCCGTTGACGTCCGTGTCCGCATTTCCGAAACTATCGATGGCGATGACCGCTGACCCGGGATCCAAAAGGAGGTCATCGGGACCGGCAATCTCGGTCACCGTGCCTTCGATGACATTAAAGGCCGTCAGATTCTGCACACTGAGGAAGAGCGCAATTGCGGTTATGCCAATACCGAGAATGGATTTTCTCATGGGATTCTTTGTGGTTCCCCCAATAGGACGAAATTCCACCGATCGGGGTAAAGGGAATTCCCAGTAAGTTCTCCGGATGATTTGGATGTCTTAGGATTTCGATCATCTCCGGGGAGTGAATGATCACGGGGCATTCTGTCGGGCGGCATAATCGCCACGCTTTTTGCGGAGCTCCTGAGCTAATCTGGTCTTTCCCGTTTCCTGGGCGAGCTTGATCGCCCGCCGGAGGGAAGTGAGCGCCTCGGAGAGTGCTCCCGTTTCGGCCTGGGCGGTGGCCAGGGTGTCGAGGAGTCCGGGGTTGCTCGAATTGGCTGCGGCATTGGCCTGGGTGGCGAGGGCGAGGGCTTCCTCGGGATCGCGCACGGCAGGGTCGGAGCAAGTGGCGAGGAGGTAAGCCAAGTTGTTCTTGATGTTGGCCGAATCGGGATGGGATTGCAGGCGGCGGCGGTACTCGGCCACGGCGGCGGAGGGGTTCCCGGCTTTTTCGTGCGCGAGGGCCAGGGTGAGCGCGATAGTGAGGTTTTCCGGCGCGAGGGCCTGAGCCTGCTGCAGGTAAATTACGGCCTCTCCAGGCTGTTCGATCTGAAGGTGTGCCTTACCCAGGGCATTGAGGAGATTGATGTCATTGGCTTTGGCCCGGGCAGCCTCAGCGAAGGCCTTCTGGGCCGCTTCTCTTGCTCCGCTTTGCCAGAGGACGGCGCCGTGAGCGACCTTGAGGAGGGGTTGGGTGGGGGCGTGCTCGACCGACTTGCCAAAGGCTTCGGCGGCAGCGGCCCACTGGCGGGCACTCTGCTCCAGGCTGCCGAGGAAGTACCAGGAGCGGGCACGGTTGGCGTCGTCCAGGACGGGATTATTCGTTGGTTCGGCCGCGATGGCCCGGTGGGCATGCCGGCGGGCGCCTTCAAGGTCGCCTCCGTCCTGATAGGCCCTGGCAAAATCAAGTTCGCCCAGCGGGAAGAGATCGAGGCCGTCGCTGGAGGGAAACGGAAAGGCAGCTTTGAAAACGACCACGGGGGCTGCTTCGAGCAGATCGAGGTCGGAGAGAAGCTGCTCCAGTTTGACCGGCCCGCGGTAGATGACGGCGAGTTGTCCATGCTTGTCGACGAGGAAGCTGGTGGGAAGGGGGAGCGGACGTTCCCGGGAAAAGATCTTGCTGTGGAGGACGGTGAGGAGACGAAGGCCGTTGGCGTCTGTCACTCCAACCTGGAAAGGAAACTTCGACTTCCTGACCAGCTTCTTGGCATCGCCTAGATCGGGTTTGCTTCCGTCATCGCTGACGGCCTCGATGGTGAGCGCGAGCGTCCGCAGATTCTTCGCCTTGAGAGAAGCATGGTGATCGGAAAAGTCTTCCAGTTCGGCGACACAGGGCGTGCACCAACTGGCCCAGAGATTGATCAGGGTGGGCCTTCCACCGGTGTCGCTGGGATCGTATTTCTGCAGCGCACCGGAGAAGTCGACGTATCCGAGAACTGGAGTGGGAACCCGCTGGGTGAGAACGACGCGAGCTTGCTCTGTTGGCGCGGAGGCGGGGAATGATCCTGCAACGAGATCCGGCGGGGAAGAGGCGTCCGGCCTCGGGGGCGATCCCTGTTTCAGGTGATAGTGATTGCCGGGGAGGAGGTCCTGGATGGTTTCGATTCCGCTCCCGGGCCAGTGGACGGTGAGCTGACCCTTCTCCCCCCGGGGAAGGGCGCCTAGCCCGAAATGGATCCGCTTTGAAGACTGGCTTTGAAATCCTTCCCCGGCTCGCAGGACGCGGGTCTGCTTGCGGCCAGCAATAGTGAACTCGAGCACCGCGCCGATGGCATCTCGATTGCAGGTGCTTCCCTGCAGGCTGATCGTGAGCCAGGAGGAGTTTGCGGATCTGGTGAGGTTGTTCTTGAGGAGCCGCAGCCGGGGAGCACCCCGGTTGGTGAGCCAGAAATCGAGGTCGCCATCGCGGTCCCAGTCGACCCGGGCGAGGGCACGGCCGTCATCGATGAGATCGAATCCACTGGCGGCCGAGATATCGGCGAAGCGGCCCAATTCGTTGCCAGAGGACGGACCTGTATTCAGGAAACAGCAGTGGCGTTCGAAGCCGCTGAAGGAACGCCCCCGGCCGATCATGGCGGAGAGGGCATCCCAGTTCTGGAGATAGCCCGAAATATCGATGGGTGAAACAGCATCGAGGGGAGACTGCGCCACGACCTGACGCCAGTAGAAACTTCACAAGTCGCCTGTGTCGTCAGGCTGGGTGATGAACCCGTTGGCCACCAGGAGGTCGTTGCGCCCGTCGTTGTTCAGGTCGGCGAAGAGGGAGCCCCAGGCCCAGCGGCCCATCGCCACCCCCGCCGTGAGACTGGCATCGGTGAAAGTTCCGTCGCCCTTGTTGAGGAAAAGCGAATTGCCGCGGGCGTGACGCTGAAACTCCTCGCGGGCAGTCTCCCCGGCCTCAGTCTGGAAATTGCGCTGGTAGGCCACGCGATTGCCGGCGCTGGACCACATGTTGCTCACGTAGAGATCGCGGTCGCCATCGCCGTCGGCATCGCCCCAGGTCACGGACATGCCAGCCGAGATGTCTTCCACTCCGGCCTTTTTGGCCACATCGACGAATTTCAAATCTCCATTCCCGTCGCGGTCGTTACGGTAGAGGTTGTTTCGGCCGTAGTCATTGGTGACGTAGAGATCCGGGTCGCCATCGTCATCGTAGTCATCCCAGGAGGCAGCCAGGGTGAAACGGCGGTTGTTCTGGTCGAGTCCGAGTTCACGAGTGGCGTCGGTGAATCGCCAGCTGCGATCGTTGCGGAAGAGGACGTTGCGCCCGCCATTGTTGGCATCGTGATAGGGGATGGGTCGCCCCAGGATCTGTCCCTCTTCCACGTTGGACCGCCGGAGGGAATAGCACCCGACATAGAGATCGAGATCGCCATCAAGATCGAAGTCGGCCGCGGCCAATCCCAGGGGGGCTGCTTCCGGTATGAGTTTGCTCCCCTTCACCACAAACCCCCCTCGGCCGTCGTTCTCCATGAAGATCACGCCCAGAGTGGTGGCGAGGGTGAGGTCCTGGTCACCATCGTTGTCGAGGTCGAGGAAAAGAGCGCACTGGGTCTGCAGCCGAAAGTCGGTGCCCGAGAGGGCGGAGGCGTCGATGACGGTGCCATCCGGTCTCGAGATGTAGAGGCGATTGGGAAGCCCTCCCGGTTCGCAAACATAGAGATCGTCCAGGCCGTCCCCATTCACGTCGCCCACTGCCAGCCCATGCCAGCCGGAGAGACCGATTCCATAACGGGATTCAAGCCGGGAGGTCCAGTAGTCCATCCCGTGATTGAATTGCTTCGGAAATTCGGGAAGGCCCCGGAAGACCGTCTTGGTAACGTCGCTAAGAAGCGGTCCGCCCAGGCTTTCGGTCTGCTCGAATTCCGAGATTGTGATCGCTTTCAGGGTGGGAGGCTCATCCGGCGAGGGCCAGTTCCAGTGGCAACGCCACTTGGCGCGCATGGCCAGGGTGCCTCCGGGCGTTCGACCACTGATCTGAAACCAGGAGTTGCTCACCGGTTCTCCTGCATCGAGAGCAACCGAGTAGATCTTGAACTCGGTGCGTAGCTCACGGGCTTCTGCAAAAGGGGTGACCAGTTGGCGGACCCCTTCAAGGAAGGGTCGGGCACGGGGACGCTGGTCCGCGGCGGGGCGTTTCACCACAAAGGCGGCGTCCTGGTGGACCACCACCAACCCCCCTGGCTGAAGTTCGGAAGGACGAAAATCCCTGTGAATCAGCTTTTGCAGATTTTCCAGGGAGAGCTTCGCGGGGTGGACCAGGATTTTTCCCAGGGCCTTGAGCTGGGCCGAGGCCAGGTCATTGAAGACCTCCCCCTGCCAGGCATCCCTGGAGGGTTCCTGGTGGAGGGCCTGATCGACCAGTCCGATGGGGGCGAAGGGAATCTCTGCCTCCCGGGTGGGCAGGGCCGCAGTGGGCTTCGGATCGGGCTTCGGTTTCTCGCTCTCCGCGGAGGATCCGTTGGTGGCCTGCGCCCGGTCCTCCGAATCGCAACTCACCGCAGCGGCGAGCAGGAAGAGAATGAGGAAGTAATCGACGGCACGCATCGTGGACTCAGAATGTGCGAGCCGGGATTCTTGCGCAATGCCCACCCAAGGGGAAGCCCTTCCGCTACCCCCCGGGGGCAAAATAAGAAAGCCGCGAGAAATCGCGGCTTTCTGCAGAAATCATTTCGAAGTGCTCCTAGCGCCTTCGACGGGCGAGCAGACCGATGAGCCCAAGACCGAGGAGCGCGCTGGAGCTTGGCTCGGGGATGCGGCTGATGACGATCCCCTGCAGGATGGCGTTGGTATCCGCGCCGGTGAAACCAGTGTTGTTCGGATCACCGGGCAAAGGCTCTCGTCCCAGGACAATGTCAAGTCCGCCGGCACCAGTCGAACTGAAGGTCCCGTTGTAGGAGAAGCTGTTGCTATTGGTCCAGACACCGTTGCCTTCGGAGGTCATGTCATCTACCGCCAGTAAGCCATTTACGCCGATGTCAAAGTGGCGATCGCGGTTAGCGCCCTCGTTGAAGAGCAGGAGAACATTGTAGGGCGTATTTGGTGTCAAGCCGCCTACGCCGATACTGATGGTCTGGCCAGCACCCCCATTGGCCCAGCGAATGTCCTGCATGATTCCCGCAAGGGTCCCGGCATCCGTGCCGGTAAAAAGGGGAGCGCCTGTCCAGTTGTCAATCTGGTTGAAAAGGTTGGTGGTAAGGGTGACGCCACCATTGGTTACGACCCCTTCGGCGCCCACGCCGGCCCCGAGTCCAGCGCGGTCGGTGAGGAAGTTAACTCCGTTCACGGTGGAGTCGCCATTTCCAAAAAGATCGACCGCAATGACGGAGAGGCTGGAGTCAAGATTCAGGTCGTCAGCACTGCCAAATTCATTGACGGATCCTGTGATGACGGTGAAGGCCGAACTGGTGCCGAGGCCGAGGACGGTCGCCAAGGCGACGGCAGAACATAGTTTCTTCATAGCGCTGACAGTGAGTTTATGGACAAAAGCCATTTGAGGCGACAAATGAGTGAGGGACAAGAAGAAAGACTAGTTTTATGGCACAAGGCCAATCGGCTGTCTTCTTGCGAATGAATGGACTATGCGAGGATATGTCTGTTAGAGTGTCCCTATGAAAGGGGTTCCTCTCGTCAGGCTCAGCAAAGCGGTGCAATTGTCTGGCGCCTGTTTTTTAGTGTTTTTTGCAGGTTGTGGGGAGAAGAAGGGTGTGAATAACCCAGCAAAAGAGGATGAAGCGGTGGGAGTGGTGGCCGCCTTGCCGGAGTTTGTGCTCACCGATCAGAGTGGTGTATCATTTGGCTCTGCTGATCTTCAGGGCAAGGTATGGATTGCCGATTTCATTTTCACCCGCTGTGCGGGAACTTGCCCACTGCAGACTGGGGAGAAGAGCAGGTTGCAGGAGCAGTTGAAGAAGCATGACCTGTGGAAGGACATCCGCCTGGTGACGTTCACGGTGGATCCCGACTACGACACGGCCTCTGTCCTCGCGGAATACGCGGCGGCGCACGGGGCGGACACGAGCCAGTGGAAGTTTCTAACAGGATCGCGGGGGGATCTCTGGAACCTCAGTGCGAATGGTTTTCAATTTGAAGTGGCCGAGGATGCCAGGAACAGCGAGATGCCCATCCTGCACAGTTCGAAATTTGCCCTGGTCGATCGCGTCGGGCGGCTGCGGGGATCGTATGACGGATTGAACCAGGAGGGATTGACCAGGCTCACTTCCGATCTGGAGAAAATCCTGGCCGAGCCCGTCCCGGCGGGAGTGGGGAAGCCGGAAATAAGCTACAAGAAGTTTCCTTTCCCTGAGGAGATCGTTTCGCCGCCCTGGATGCAAAGCCGGCAGGAGTTGCAAGTGGCGGGGGCGGGGCGCATCGGCGCTTTTCACGACTTCAAGTTCAGTGACGAGGTGGAGTCGAGCGGGATTACTTTCCTGAACCGGATTGTGGACGACGCCGGCAAGTACCACAAGGCGGTGCACTACGATCACGGAAACGGGATCGCGGTGGCCGATGTGGATGGCGACGGATTGCTCGACATCTACTTCACCACCCAGATTGGTTCGAACGAGCTGTGGCGCAACCTGGGCGGGGGAAAGTTTCGCAACATCACCACGCCCGCCATCGCGCTGGCGGACAGGATCGGAGTGACCGCTTCCTTCGCGGACACCGACAACGATGGCGACCCCGACCTTTTCGCCACCACCGTGCGGGGGGGCAATTACTTCTTCGAGAATGACGGGACGGGGAGTTTCACGAACAGGACCGGGGCGGCGGGCCTGGGTTACGTGGGGCACTCCTCGGGTGGAGTGTTCTTCGATTACGACAAGGACGGATTGCTCGATCTCTTCCTTTGCAACGTCGGGATCTACACCACCGATGAGCGGGGGAAAGGCGGCTACTGCGTCGGTCTGAGCGACGCCTTCGAGGGACACACCAGGGAAGGGCGGGGCGAGCGCAGCATTCTCTACCACAATGAAGGCGGGAACACATTCGTGGACGTCTCCGGGAAGATGGGACTGCTCGATGAGAGCTGGACCGGCAATGCGGCCCCCTTCGACTACAACGAGGACGGCTGGCCCGACCTCTATGTGCTCTCCATGCAGGGCCACGATCAGCTCTATGAGAACGTGGGCGGGGAGAAGTTCGTAATGAAGAGCCGCGAGGTTTTCCCAAAGACCTCGTGGGGCGCGATGGGGATCCAGATCTTCGACTTCGACAACGACGGTCACCAGGATGTCTACATCACCGACATGCACTCCGACATGAGCCAGAAAGTCGGCCCCAACCGCGAAAAACTGAAAAGCGAAATGCTCTGGGACGAAAAGATGTTGCGCAGTGGTGGCATGAGCATCTACGGCAACACGTTCTTCCGGGGCACGGGAGGGGGGAAATTCGAAGAGGTTTCCGACAAGATCGGCGCGGAGAACTACTGGCCGTGGGGATTGAGTGCGGGAGATCTGAACGCGGACGGCTTCATGGATGTCTTCATCGCCTCCAGCATGAACTTCCCATTCCGTTACGGCGTGAACAGTCTCCTCCTCAACGACGGCGGGGTGCGATTTGAGGATAGCGAATTCATCCTGGGGGTGGAGCCGCGTCGCAGCGGGCGCACCGCCAAGCCGTGGTTTGTGCTCGATCCCACGGGGGAGGACAAGGATCACGCCCTGGTGAGCACCCACAATCTTACCGAGCCGGTCGAAGTGTGGGGTTCCCTGGGGACGCGGGCGTCGGCGATCTTCGATCTCGACCAGGATGGCGACCTCGACATCGTGACCAACGAGTTTTACGACGGCCCCATGGTCCTGCTCAGTAACCTGGCGGAGAAGAAAGCCATCAAGTGGTTGCAAGTGCGCCTGGCAGGCACGGCCGCGGCGGGAGGATCAAACAGGGACGGACTGGGAGCGGTGGTGACGGTGGAGGCCGGCGGCAATTCCTACACCCAGGTCCACGACGGAGTTTCCGGCTACCTTTCCCATAGCGTGATTCCTCTCTACTTCGGACTGGGCGAGGCCGGCTCGGTCGAACGGGTGACGGTGCAATGGCCCTCCGGCAAGAAGCAGGTAATCGAGGACGCCACCGTGAATGTCCTCCTGACGGTGACCGAAGAATAACAGGAGGCCGCCATGCCCGGGGGGAGGCCGGAACCGGAGAAACCCCTTTACCTGAAGAGGATTTCAAGGAATCTCTTTGAGTTCCCTGTTGTTCTATTATCAACGGCATCCCCGGAGAGTCACCCCCACTGACATGTCCTCGATCCTAAGAAGACCCAGCCTGGCCCATGTTATCCTCTCGCTCTGCCTGATCGGTCCTGGCGGCCTCAGGGCTGATACGATCGCCCACCTCGGAGAGATTCGAGAATTCAGCGGACCCGACGATCTGGAATTGGATCCCAGCCGAGTAGTGGTGGCCATCGATGTTTTCGGCGACTCGGATCGCCTGGTGAACGGGGTCCTCTTCGAGACGGACAAGAGTGATCTGCCCAATGTCACGGTCACCGCCAGCCATTCCATCGACGGCTGGACAAGCCGCCCGGATTACTCCGGAGCGGATGCAAGCTCCGTGGCCAATCTGGAGGAGATCATGCAGGACATCCGCTGGACGCCGGCGCCCAATCCGGTGAGTGTTACGGTGACCGGCCTCACCCCGGGCATCGAGTATGAGCTTCAGATGCTCTTCAATGAAGGGGCCAATCGGGATCGGCGCTGGGATATCGGGATCGAAGGGCAACTGGCGGTCGACGACTTCAGTTCGGAAGGGGAGGGTTCGTGGAGCCCCAGCAATGGCTTTGCCTACATCGTGCCCTTCAATCTGGCTGCCGGTGACACCACCTTGAATGTGGAGATGCAGCAGAACATCGGAGGGCAGGGGGCGATGGGATCGGACAACAATCCCATTCTGCAGGCCTTCACCATCGCGGAGATCACGATTCCGCCCACGCCAGAAAGCCTGACCCTTTCGAGCAACACCTTCTTCGATACCCAGGCCGCCGCAGTGGGATCCCTGAGCACCACCGATCTCAAGCGCAACGCGACTCACATCTATTCGCTCGAGGGAGCTGCGGCCGACAACGACAAGTTCGAGATCCTGGACGACACCATCGTTCCCGGGCTTTACGACTTCGCAGGTGACGGCCCCGGGACAAGTTACAACGTGCGGGTGCGAACGACGGATGCGGAGGATCCCGCGCGATTTCTGGAGCAGGAATTTGTGCTGAGACTGGTGCAGGAATTGGCTCCCCTCGACATCGCCTTCAGCGCTAACTCGATCAGTTCCGGGGCAATCATCGACACGCCCGTGGGGCAACTCAGTACCACTGACCCGAATGTGCTCGATGCCTTCACCTACGCCCTGGTCTCCGGTGCCGGAGACGGCGACAACGATCTCTTCAGCATCGATCAGCAATGGGTGCGAGTGGCTGATCGCCTGCCGGGTGGGGGAGCCCGGGTGACTTTCCGGGTTCGCAGCACCGACCTCTCCGGGCTGAGTGTGGAGCAGAGTTTTGTTCTCGATATCTCGGAGCCCTCGTTACGCATCAATGAGATCATGGCCAGCAATGGCGGGAGTCATGTCGACGAAGACAACGATGAAAGCGACTGGTTTGAAATCTTCAACGAGCAGGCCGGTGCGGCCAGCATGAATGGCTGGTATCTCACAGACGATCCCAACGATCTTACCAAGTGGCAATTTCCGGCCATCGCCATCGCGGCGAACCAGTATCTCGTGATCTTCGCCTCCGGGAAGGACCGCAGGCCAAGCAATGGCGATCCCCTGCACACCAGCTTCCAGCTCGACAGCGGGGGAGAGTATCTTGCCCTGGTCAGACCGGACGGAGTGACCATTGCGGACCAGAGCGACTTCGGCGACCAGTTCGTGGATGTCTCCTACGGGCCCAATCCCAACGCGACTGCGCTCGGGTTCTTCCAGTCGCCCACCCCCGGGGCAGCAAATAGCGAGATTGCTGAGCAGATTCTCAACGAGGTGACCTTCAGTCAGGAGCGCGGATACTACCGCGGTTCCTTTCGGTTGACCCTCACTCCGACCATTCCGGGATCACAGATCCGCTACACCACCAATGGATCAAAGCCGACCGCTTCCAGTGGGAGCATCTACACCAGCTCCCTCACCATTCAGCCGGAGACAGGCAGCAACACACGGGGAACGCGCCGGGTTCGAGCCATTGCGGTGCATGCCAGTGCGGCCCTCATGCCGGTAGCAACTCACACCTATATTTTCATCAATGGGGCGCAGAGACCGCAGACCGACGGCGTGGTGGGACAGAGTCGCTTCCTCTCTTCGATCAAGGATCACCCGGTGTATGGCCCGCTGATGGACGACGGGCTCAATGCCCTGCCTGCCATCTCGATCATCAAGCCGAGCGGGATCGGGAGCTCGGAGGGCGAGACCTCCATCGAATTGATCAGTAACGACGGGAGTGAACCGGGATTCCAGATCGATTGCGGGATCAAGCTCGTAGGAGGGGCCAGCACCGGATCACCCAAGAACAACTTCCGTTGTTACTTCCGCAGTCAGTATGGGGTCCCCAAGCTGCGCTATCCGCTCTTTGCGAACCATCCCTATACCCAGGGGGCGAGCGAGATATTCGACGTCATTCAGCTTCGCAGCGGATCGCATGACAACTTCTTCTGGATGGCGCATCCGAGCAACCCGGGAAACACCTTCCGTGGTGATGCGCAGTATGTCCGCAACCGCTGGGTGAGTGACATGGAGATGGTGATGGGTCATCAGTCGCTGCACGGCCGCTGGGCCCACTGCTATCTCAACGGGGTCTATCACGGGATCTACCACATCCACGAGCGCCCGATGCATCACTACATGGACAAGTATTACGGGGGAGATCCGGAGGATTACCACTACACCAACTCCGCCCGGAACGGGAGCAACCACGGCGGGGGAGATTCCTGGAGCGCGACCTGGTCGCGGGTGAAGAGCGCGGCTTCGGCGGGCGGTCAGCGGTCCAGAGACTGGATCAACTGGGCCCATCTCGCCGACAACCAGCTCCTCTACTACTACTGCGGCAACGACTGGGATTGGACCTCCGCGCACAATTGGATGGCGGCGGGACCGAAGAATCCGGGCGTCGGGGGATGGCGGTTCTATTCCTGGGATTGTGACGTGATGCTTTACGACGTGAACGAGAATAATCTGGGGCGAAATGCACCGGACGGAATCTTCAGCGCCCTGATGAACCACGACGATTTCCGCGTCTTCTTTCGCGACCGGATTTACAAGCACTGCTTTCACGGGGGGGTCCTGACCCCGAATGGACCCCGTCCCTACCACGATTACCGCATGAACGAGCTCTTTGAAGCGATCATTCCAGAGACTGCGCGCTGGCAGCCGAGTTCGGCCACCCGCCTGCCCTGGGATCGCGACGGAGAGTGGACCACCGAGTGGGACTATATGCGGGATGTCTTCTGGCCGCAGCGCACCGCCGTCTTGCTAGACCAGTTTCGCGCCCGGGGCTGGTATCCGGTGGATGCTCCGGAATTCACCCCTCACGGGGGTTCGGTGAACGTGGGCTTCTCACCCATCATCAATTCGCCGGCGGGAACGATTTATGTCACCGCCGACGGGAGCGATCCCCGTCTCCCCGGGGGAGCGGTGAATCCCGTGGCTCAGGCCTACAACGGATCTTCGACCACCACCACCGCCATCGCCCGCAGCACCGACTGGAAGTATCTCGACGATGGAAGCGACCAGGGAACTGCCTGGCGCATGCCCGCCTTCCGTGACGCGGGCTGGGCGGAGGAGTCTGCCGAACTCGGCTACGGCGATTCCGACGAACAGACGGTGGTCAGTTTCGGACCGGATTCGGGGGACAAGCACATGACGACCTATTTCCGTCGCAAGTTCACGGTGGCCGACGCCACTGAGGTTTCCGCCATCTTCATGGAATTGAAACGCGACGACGGCGCGGTGGTTTACCTGAACGGAACCGAGGCCTGGCGCTCCAACATGCCGGGCGGCGCGATCAATTCCGAGACGCCGGCCTTGGAAGGACAGCGTTCGCCCGGAGAGCACGACTGGTACACCAAGAACGATGTTCCGGTCGCCCTCCTGGTGAATGGCGAAAACACGTTGGCGGTGGAGGTTCACCAGATTCTGGGATCCAGTTCTGATCTGACCTTCGATTTCAGCCTGGGCCTGACCTTGCCCACCAACCCCTCGCAACTGACCGTTAACGAGACCACCGTTCTCAATGCGCGGGTCCTGCAGGGTGGGCAGTGGTCGCCCCTCAATGCGGTGGCCTACACTATCGGAGAGCCCGCCGATGACACCAACCTGGCAGTGACTGAGTTCAGTTACCGGCCGTCCACGCCAAGCGTCACGGAGGATCCCGGTGACATTTACAGCCGGGTTGACTTTGAGTTTGTAGAACTGCGCAACATTTCCAACGCACCCATTCACCTCAACGAGGTGCGCTTTACTGATGGGATCGCTTTCGATTTTCATCTTAACCCGTTGATCGGGCTAGATCCCGGCGAAAACGTGCTCTTGGTCGAACACCGGGATGCGTTTCGGGCGCGTTATCCCGGCGTCTCACCCAGTGTGATCGCCGGAGAGTACAACGGCAATTTGAGCAACGACGGTGAGCGCATCGAGATCCTCGGGGCCAATGATGCAGTCATCCGATCCTTCACCTACAATGACAAAGCGCCCTGGCCGGAGGCAGGGGATGGCGACGGCTACAGCCTCGAACTCATCGATCCGCTCACCAATCCCGATCACGACGTGGCCGCCAACTGGCGCGCTTCTCGCGGTATTCACGGAACGCCCGACGGGGTCTGGACCGCGCTCACCTTCCTCGGCTGGCGCGCGCTCAATTTCACCGCCGCCGAGCTGGCTGATCCGTTTATCTCGGGTCCCGACGCCGACCTCGACCAGGATGGCCGGAGTAATTTCTTCGAATTTGCACTGGGGACCGCCCCGGACGACTACCTCAATCGGAACATGCTCCCGGAGGGTGGTATCGTGGAGGACGGAGGAGCGTTCTATCTCTCCCTGACCTACACGGAGTGGTCAGGTGCCTCGGGAGTGACCTATACCGTGCAGCGCTCTGATGACTTGGTCAACTGGATGACGGGGCCGGGCTTTATGCTCGAAGTGGGAGCGCCCATCGATAACGGTGATGGCACCCGCACGCGGACCTTCCGCTCGACTACCCCGCTCGACAATCAGCCCCGCCAGTTCATTCGGCTTCAGATGGCCAACTGAGACTTGGATTGCAGAGATTGAGGCCCGAACGGCTCATGGCGGCCTCATCGACAGCGCCATCGGCCCTCTTTTTTCCGTCTTTGCGGATTACTTCGCCCTCTTTTGGGATACTTTCCCGAAATGCTTCAAAATAATCTTGAGGGACAACCTGATTGCCACAGAATGCCGCTTGGCCCCCGGGCCTGTCCGCTGACATATTTTCTTCGAAGTCTTGCTGAAAACACACAGTGCATCTCATGAAGCTCAATAAAAACATCCTGGGAGGTGCCGCAATAATGACCGTCGGGTGCATCTCGATTGCTCCGACTGCGAGTGGGACTGTGGTCGTGGCCGAAGGACGGCAAGCCGGTTATAACTACACTTTCGAGGATCTTAATCTCGGCAACGTCGATGGCCAGGGTGGTTTCCTCGACTCCGGTCCATGGGGGAATTGTGGTGGTGATGGCTGCTGGTGGAATAATGGTTGGACCGATTTCGGGGGGACCCCCCGTCCCACCAATGTTGTCAACACGCGTGCCAGTGGGGGATCGCAGTCGCTCGAGTTCTCGACGAACCCCGGCTATGGCTCTGATGCCTACTTGGACCTGACTGAAGCGCGCCACTCCGGGCAATGGATTCTGTCGTTTGATATCTACCAACCGAGCGAATACGACGGGACGGCACACATCTTTCTCAGCCGTGGGCCAACCGGCTCCGGTGTGTTTCAGGCAGGCTTCCACTTTCAGGGGAACGGAACGAGCGGGAGATTTTATGAGTCCGGTAGCACGCAGCTTTCGCTCCGCCAGGACGAGTGGGTCAACGTAAGAGTTGACATCGATCTCGATGCGAATACGGCCGAGGCTCGCTACGGTGGGGACCTGTTCTTTATTGGTCCCTGGAACAAGGGCGGAGACTTTCCAAACCAAATGCAGGGGGTCAATATCTGGGCGGCGGAGGGAACAACTGCCGCGGCTTTCAATATCGATAACTTCATGTTGGTAGATCCAGCCAGCTGGGCCGCACTCGTTCCGGAACCGAGCGGACTGACGCTCCTGGGCCTCGGGGCCCTTGGTCTGGGCCTTCGTCGGCGCCGATCCTGATTGGCAAGAACGGGCCGGGCATCAGGTTCCGCCTCCGGCTACTGGTAAAATTCAGTGCCGCTCGCTGGCTTTGGCGCCGTCACTTGATGCCGTTGACCTCTCAGGGTAGTAATCCCCTGGGCTTTCCGTCATGCAGCCGGGACAGGGACAAGGGGCATTCTGTCTTCGTGAGGGGTTGGAGGCGTTGCGAGTTTGCATGGAGTTCAGAAAAGAGGGATGCCTCGATTCGTTCTCTCCGATCACCTTCACCCTCAAAAAACAGGGTTGCGCGAGTCATGGGAAGAGAGGATCGCAGTCGAAGACGGTCTCGGCCCGTCGTAGCAATTGGTCGATGCGCCTGGCTTGCCGGGGACTGGGCGCGAGCGAGTAGCGACGGAGGTGCCAACCTGCCATTGCGAGGGGAGTCCAGCGAAGGAAGAGCGGCAGGCTCTCGCGTTCGACCCGATCGAGAGGTCGGCCCGCTTCGTATCCCGCCAGGAAGCTGTGGGCGAGGTCTGGGCGCCATTCTTCGGCGACGTAGCAAAATCCGTGCATCGCCATGCCGAGATCAAACAGGTAGTGGTCGACACAGGCTTCCTCCCAGTCGAGCACCGCTACCAGGGTGCCCTCCCGGAAGATGGTGTTGTCGGGAAAGAGGTCGCCGTGCACCAGGCCGGTGGGAAGATTCAAATCGTGCACCCCGGGTGCCAGCAGATCCATCACCTGCAGGAAGTGCCGGGCCGAACCCGTCCCCGTCTCGCGCAGGGAGTCCGCAATCGTGAGGGTGGCCCGCACCGAGAGCAGGTTCTCGCGATCTCCATCCTTCCAGGGTCGCTCCGGGATCCGGTGGAGCCGCGCCGCCAGTTCTCCCATTTTGCGCGCGGTTGCGGGGAGTGGCTCCGGTTCCTCTCCGTCCACGAAGGGAAACACGATCCATGGAGCAGGGTGGTCCCGATTCGGTGTGCACCTCGCCCTCCCGTTGGGATCGCGGAGGGGAGGGACCACCGGAAGGCCCTGTGCATCCAGCCAGTCGATCAACCGGAGCTCGTGGGTGATCTTCTCCGCCGGTTGCTCGGTGTAGCGCCGCAGGACGTAAGTTCCCCGATCCGTATCGAGGCGGGCATTGAAGTTCGAGTACCCCTGATGCGGGAGAGCCTCGAGTTGGCGGACCTCGCCAAGCTCGAACTGCCGGCAAACCTGTTCCCCGGCAGACCAGAGCTCGGATTGCGAAGGGGTGACGATCATGCCGAGGCAGTCTCCGCTCCCGTCAGCGGTGCGTCACGCTCGCAGTTTTCCAGCCGTATCGATTTTCTTCATGCTTTCAGGGGAGGGAGACGAATTTGATTTAAAAATCGGCGTCCTTCTCCGACATTCCCTGATCGTCTCATGAGGAATTCTGCCATTACGCTTTCCGCTGCGTTTCTTGCCGTGGGCTCGTCGGTCGCCCTGTCGGCCGAAGGACGCATCCGCTACGACCGGGATATTCGTCCCATTCTCTCCGAGAACTGCTTTGCCTGTCACGGGCCGGACGAACACGAACGGAAGGCCAAGCTCCGGCTGGATGTGAAAGAGGGCGGGATCTACGCCGACCGCAAGGGGATCATTGCAGTCGTTCCGGGGAAGCCGGACGACAGCGAGCTGCTCTTCCGTCTCCTCACCGAGGACAGGGAGGACGTCATGCCTCCGCCCAAGACGGAGAAGAAACTGAAGCCGGAGGAGATTGCGCTCATCAAGAAGTGGATCGAGCAGGGGGCGGAATGGGAGGGCCACTGGTCCTACGATCTTCCTCGCAAGACCTCGTTGCCCAAGGGAGCGCATCCGGTTGATCACTTTATCGGGATCCGGCTCGATGCCGAGGGCCTCAAGGCTTCGCCCCCGGCCGAGTTGCACACTCTCTTGCGCCGACTGAGCTTTGACCTCACCGGCCTCCCTCCCACACCGGATCAGGTCGCGGCCTTCAGGAAGCATGCTGCCACGGATCTCCCGGGAGCGCTTGCAGCAGCGGCCGACCGCTTGCTCGACAGCCCTCGCTATGGAGAACGCATGGCGGTCTTCTGGCTCGATTTGGTGCGCTATGCGGATTCGATCGGATACCACAGCGACAACCCGATGGATGTCTATCCCTATCGCGAATGGGTGATCGAGGCCTTCAATGCCAATCAAGGGTTCGATGAGTTCACGCGCTGGCAAATAGCGGGGGACCTCCTTCCGAACGCCACCTCGGAGCAGAAAGTGGCCTCGGGATATAATCGCCTGCTGCAGACGACCGCGGAAGGCGGAGCCCAGGCCAAGGAGTACGTTGCGATCTATGCCGCCGATCGCGTGCGGAGTATTTCCGGAGCGTGGCTGGGGAGTACGCTCGGCTGCGCGCAATGCCACGATCACAAGTACGATCCCTACACTGCCAAGGACTTTTATTCGATGGCGGCCTTCTTCGCCGACGTGAAAGAGAAGGGGGTGGGCGGTCGGGAGGGTTACATGCCGGTGGCTTCCGGCAACTACAAGAAACGCGGCGCTGAGCTCGATGCCAGGATTGCCCAGCTCTCCAAAGAGGCGCGAACGGGCACGCCCGGTTTCGCAAAAGCGCAGGCGGAGTGGGAGAAGAGCATTGCGTCATCGATCGAGCCCAGCCTCGGAGACTGGCACCTCATCGGACCGTTTACCGGCGGCGATGCCAACAAGGTGTTTGACACGGCCTTTGGACCGGAAACGAAGGTCGATGCAAAGGCCGCGCTCAACGGCAAGAGGTGGCAAAAGCGGACCGATTTTCCCGATGGGAACGTTCATGCCCTTCCGGGAGACGGGAACGCGGCCTGGTATCTCTATCGCACCATCACGGCACCGCTCGCGACCCAGCTCGCCCTTTCGCTGGGATCCGATGACGGGATTCGCGTTTGGGTGAACAGCACGGAGCAACTGAGCAAGAACGTCGGGCGTGGAGCGGCGGCCGATCAGGAGAAGATCACGGTCTCGCTCAAGAAAGGGAACAACCAGTATCTCATGAAGATCGTGAACCACGGTGGGGGAGCGGGCTTCTACTTCAAGGCGGGGGGTAGTCACGTGCCCGCCAACATCGTGGCTATCGTGAAGAAGCCAGCGGATCAACGCTCCGCGGAAGAAAAGACCGCGGTGGCCGACTACTACCTCTCGGTCGCGCCGGAACTGGCGGAGGCTCGCGCCAAGGTGGAGGCCGCCAAGCGGGAAAAGGCGGAGTTTTCCAAGAAACTGCCCCGCACCCTGGTGACCACTGCGACGACCCCACGCACGATGCGAATCCTACCGCGCGGAAACTGGCTCGATGACTCTGGTCCTGAGGTCACTCCGGCGATCCCGGGCTTCCTGGGCAAACTCGATACGGGTGAGCGCCGGGCCAGTCGGCTCGACCTGGCCAACTGGGTGGTCGATCGCGAGAATCCGCTCACCGCCCGGGCTTTTGTGAACCGGGTGTGGAAGCTCTACTTTGGCGCGGGACTCTCGCGCAACGTTGATGATCTGGGAGCGCAAGGCCAGTGGCCCAGCCATCCCGAATTGCTCGATTGGCTGGCAGTCGATTTCATGGAGAGCGGCTGGGACGTGAAGCGCCTGGCGAAGCTCCTCGTGACGTCGAAGACCTACGCGCAGAGTTCCAGGTCCACGGTGGCGAGCCGTGAGCGGGATGCTCTGAATATCCTTCTCGCGCGGCAGTCGCGATTCCGCATGGATGCCGAGATGGTGCGCGATAATGCGCTCGCTCTTGGGAGAATCCTGGTCGAGCAAATCGGCGGCCGCAGTGTGAAACCATATCAACCCGCCGGCTATTGGCGCCACCTCAACTTCCCCGGCCGCAAGTGGGCACCGGACTCCGGCGAGAGTCAGTATCGCCGCGCTGTTTACACTCACTGGCAACGCAGCTTCCTGCACCCCAGCCTGCTGGCCTTCGATGCGCCGTCGCGGGAGGAGTGCACCGCGGAGCGGCCGCGTTCGAACACGCCCTTGCAGGCCCTCGTGCTCCTCAACGACCCGACCTACGTGGAAGCGGCGCGCGCTCTCGGGGAGCGCATCATGAAGGAGGGCGGTGACGATGCGGTGGCCCGCATTCGTTGGGCCTTCCTCGAAGCGCTCTCGCGTCCGCCCAGCGATCGCGAACTCAAGATCGTGGCCGATTTGCAGGGGGCTCAATTCAGGCGCTACCTCGTGGATGGCGCCGCCGGCAAACAACTCCTCTCCGTTGGCCTTCGTCCTGCCCCGACCGATCTTCCGGTCGCCGAACTGGCAGCTTGGACCACGGTCGCCCGAACCATTCTCAATCTTCACGAGACCATCACGCGGCAGTAGGCCGCTGAAGACCGAACTCCGAACTCTGAACAGCCAACTCCGGACTCTATGGATATTCCCAATTATCTGAACCGCCGCTCCTTCCTCAACAAGTCGACGACAGGGATCGGTGCTCTTGCGCTCACGTCGATCCTGCAGGAATCCCGTGCCGCTGAAGCCGAGAAATGGACCGGCGTGATCAAGAAGCCACACCTTCTTCCCCGGGCCAAGCGGGTCATTCACCTGTGCATGGCGGGCGGCCCCTCCCACCTCGAGACCCTCGATTACAAGCCCAAGCTTGCGGAGATGAACGGCAAGGACATGCCCAAGTCGATTACCGAGGGTCAGCCCATCGCGCAGTTGCAGGGTAGCCGGAATAACCTGAAGTGCCTGGGACCACAGCACGAGTTCAAGAACTTTGGGAAGAGCGGACAGCATATCAGTTCCATCTTCCCGCGCATTGGCGAGGTGGCGGACGAGATCGCGATCGTGCGGTCGCTGGTGACGGAGCAAATCAATCACGATCCGGCCCACACCTTTATGAATACGGGCACGCAGATTTCCGGTCGCCCGTGTATGGGATCCTGGCTCCTCTACGGGCTGGGAGCAGAGACCGATGACCTGCCGGGCTACGTGGTTCTCACGTCGGTGGGAGGCGGCCAAAACCAACCCATCGCGGCTCGGCAGTGGCACAGCGGGTTCCTTCCGAGCCGGTTCCAGGGTGTCCCCTTCCATGCCAAGGGTGACCCGGTGCTCTACGTGGGGAATCCGCAGGGAGTCTCCCGCGACGACCAGCGCTCGGTGGTCGATACCGTGAACGCTTTGAATCAGATTCACGACGGCGAAGTTGACGATCCGGAGATCGCGGCCCGCATTGCGCAGTACGAGATGGCGTTCAAGATGCAGGCCTCGGTGCCGGGCCTGATGGATGTCTCGAATGAACCCAAGCACGTCCTCGACATGTACGGCGCCAAGCCGGGGGACGGCTCCTTTGCATCGAATTGTCTGCTCGCGCGTCGTCTGGCCGAACGCGGAGTGCGCTTTATCCAACTGTATCATCGCGGTTGGGATCACCACGGCGGGGTGAAAGGGGGAACACAGAACACTGCACGCCTGGTGGATCAGGGCAGCGCAGCCTTGATCAAAGATCTCAAGGAGCGCGGCATGCTGGACGACACCCTGGTGATCTGGGGCGGCGAGTTCGGCCGTACTCCCATGGCGCAGGGCAGCGGACGCGACCACCACATCAAGGGATTCTCGATGTGGTTTGCGGGCGGCGGGATCAAGGGCGGTGTGAGCCACGGCGCGACCGACGACCTGGGCTACAACGCGGAAAAGGATGTGGTCACGGTGCACGACTTCCACGCGACCCTCCTGCACCTCTTCGGCATCGACTGCCGCAAGTTCAGCTACAAGTTCCAGGGACTCGACTTCCGCCTCACCGGGGTGGAACCAGCCAAGGTGGTGAAGACGATCCTGGCGTAGGGGGCAAGCGGGGACTAGGCTTTGATGTGGCATTTTCACCCGGCTAGTTTATCCTTCTGGCCAATCGCCGCCGGCATCAGCGGTGCCTAGTCGCGACCAACGAAGCCTGCACCCCCCACCTACCCCGGCTCCTCAGCCTCCAGGAAACACGGCCCGAAAAAGCAATTCCCTGACAGCCAGGGCCGCAATGGATCCAACCGACGACGACCTTGGCTGCTGAGTAACCCCCCCCGCACTTGAAACGAATAGCACTGCTGACCAGCGGAGGAGATTGCCCGGGCCTGAATCCCTGCATTCGCGCCGTTGTACGAACGGCCCTTGCCGGCGGCATCGAGACCATCGGGGTCCACCGCGGGTGGCGAGGCCTGATCGATAACGAGATGGAGCGCATGGATGCCCGCAGCGTCGCGGGAATCGTCAACCTGGGCGGAACCGTTCTCCGCTCCAGCCGCTGTCCGGAATTCAGGGAACCCGAGGCGCGGGTGAAAGCCGCCTCTCACCTCCTCGAACGCGGCATTGACGGCCTGGTCGTGATCGGAGGCGATGGCTCGCTGAACGGCGCCTCGGAGCTCGCGCGCCAGACCAACCTGCCGCTCATCGGCATACCGAAAACCATCGATAACGATGTGGGCGGAACTGACTATGCCCTCGGGTTCGACACGGCCGTCAATACCGCGGTAGAGGCCATCGACAAGATCCGCGACACAGCCACCTCCCACGAGCGGCTCTTCCTGGTCGAGGTCATGGGCCGTAACCGGGGATTCCTCTCCCTCCAGGTGGCGCTCGCCTGCGGCGCCGAGGGAGTCCTGGTGCCGGAGGTGCCGACGGATATCACAGCGCTCTGCGCCCAGCTCGAGCGCTGCCGCGAGGCCGGCAAGGTCTCCAGCATCGTGGTGGTCGCCGAGGGAGACGACGCGGGCAACGCCTATGAGATCGCCCGGAAGATCTCCGACCAGTCAGGCTACGATCCGCGCGTCTCGGTCCTGGGCTACATCCAGCGTGGCGGCGCCCCCAGCGCCGCTGACAGGGTCCAGGGAGGGCTCTTCGGAAAGGCAGCGGTTGACGCGCTGCTATCGGGAGAGTCCTCGAAGCTGGTGGCGAGTCGAAATGGACAGGTCACTCTGGTCGAGCTCGAGCTGGCCTGGAAAGAGACCCGCGAGCTGCCCGCGAACCTGCTGGAGCTTGCCAGGATTCTCGCCAGCTGAACAGGGACCTGGTTCGTCAGTCCTTCTTGCCCCCCACCAGGAAGAGCCGATTCCCGGCAGGGACTGCACCCCCACCTGCCCCGGATCGCGGGAACCCTACGGACTCGCCAGACCGCTGAAAGGACGCGTCACGCCGGAGAAAAAATGCAAAAGGGGTGAAACCTGGGACAACCAATTATCCCTGACCCAATCCACACGGATCTGGGCGGGGTGAGGTCACTTCTTAGCTTCTTCTCACGTCTCAACCTCTTCGACCGGCTCGTGCGTGGTGGTAAGAGTGAAGGAAAGGCCGAATGTCAATTGTATTGACTGACCCCTAAATCCATTCAGTTTAAGTTGGTTAAGGATCAAGAAAAGGATCAAGAAAATTCTTGCCATCCCGACGGGAGGTTAAACACTTGATCGCTTGGCACCTGCCGGGATTGAACAGAAACCTAAAAACAAAGGAGCTTACCATGCGACGTTTACATAGCGCCCTCGCCATCGCCATTGTGATGGCCGTTAGTCCTTCTGCTGTAGATGCAGCTCTTTATTCCGACAATTTTGATACCTACGTGGCTGGCTCGAACATTCAGGGCCAAGGGGATTTTATCTACTGGGACAATTCCGAAGACCTGAATAGCCATGGGTTGGTCAGTGACGCGTTCGCGTTCAGCGGGTCCAATTCGTTAATGCTCGGTGGTCATGGCGGAGCCCATTACACTGATCCGGTGTGGCAATTTGCCGATGCCAATACGGGTGTCTCGCCAGTCAGTTCCGGACAATGGACGCAGAGCGCCATGGTCTACATTCCCGGTGATTCCAACACTAATTATGTGGATTTCAACTACATGAGCAGCCATCCGGCTCCCCTTACGTGGAGCGGAAACCCGCGTTTTCAAATGGCCAACGATGTAGTCACGGGGCCGAATGGCGGCTCAATACCGATGGCTGGACTACGGGATAGGTGGTTCGAGGTAGTCCTTGAATTGGATCTCGATGCAGGGCAAGGCGAGATTTTCGTCGATGGTGCTCTTCTGAGCACCTATGACTGGAATGCCGCCAACGGCAATGAATTTGACGGCATCGACTATTGGGCTCCTGCTGATTCGAGTGCCCTCTATGTTGACGACATCAGTTTGACCGCCGTTCCCGAACCGTCGGCGATGGTGTTGTCGGTCCTGGCCTGCATGGGCTTGATGTTGCGACGTAAGCGAAGTGCATAGCATGCAGTGAACGGCCCAACCCAGTTTTTCAACTGGCAGGTCATTCAATAATTATTGCTAGTGCTGCATAAGGCTTTGCACTCCCGCCTCCTGAAGCTCCATGAATTCAGGGCTGGAAAAGGAAATTCCTAGGAGCCTGTCGGAGTTAGCGCAAGTTTCGCGGTGGACCCGGCGGCCAGGCGGAGGAAGCACCGCAGGCTCGTGTGGATGATTTCACCGAACCATCCGCCCACCGGTGAGATTCGCAGGGGAGTCCGGTCCGCCGGCGGCGTTTTCCATCATGGCAACCGCCCCGGGCATGGGAAAGACTCAGTCACTCACTAGGACATCATCAATCGACAGGCCGCTGAAGCTGTCCGGGGTATCATCGCTGGTGAAATTCCACTCGATCAGAACAGTTTCTCCGATCGCCTCCGGCACGATCGAGACCCGAATGGTCGTCCAATCGTTATCGAAGGCATCCATGCCGATCGGCACCTCCGCTCCCAACTGCACCAGGTCGGACGCTCTCAGGAAACGGACCACCGCCGCATCACCAAAGCCGTCCGCGTCGCGATAGGCCTCAAAGGACAACCCGGCCTCCGGGACCCCGCTCAAATCGATGGCCGGTGAACGGAGGGAGATGTCGGAATTTGGACCGTAATCACCCAGGTTGGTGGACCAGGCATTGGTCGAACCGGTAGCGCCTGCCAGAGGCCCGGTGCTCCCGGCAGGGGTGCCCAGTTCCCAATCTGTATTGGCATTTTCATCATTGACCAGTGTCGTCCAACCGACCGCGCCCCCCTCAAAGTCGGTGGAATACACTACCACCGGCGGAGGCTGGAATTCCTCGATCACGAAGTAGCGTTCGGGGTCTGCCGGACGGGCAATGGTGAGGGTGTTTTCCGGCGGGGTGGCCCCGAGGTCTCCATTTCCGTCGAAAACCGGCCAGGTGGCAGGATCTGTCGAGAGGCCGGTCTCGCTGCGCAGGTTGTATTTTTGCCCGTCGCGGCTGTCCCAGGTGAAGACTAGGTCGTCGGCGATTCCCGTGATCGTTAAGGAAGGGGCTTCCCTTGGGTCAAAGATGGTGGAGGCCATCCTGAAGTCGTCATAGTAGAGCGGTGACGCACCTGCAGGGGTCCACGGGTCGAGGCCCACCACGGCACTATCCCAGGCCTCAGGAAACGAACCGCTCTTGGCCAATTCGCCGTTGTAAAAGATGTCGTAGGTCCGCGCGTCAAGATCGAAAACTGTATGCATGGGAACCCACTGATCCCTGATGATAGGCAGGGTGCCATTAACCATCCCGGTTTCCATGTTCAGAGTGAATGGACCGAACCACTGGGTATTCGGGGCGCCTTGGAAGCCGGTATGACGCGCCAGGAAACCGATGTCCGAACTCTTCGAATTGGAGGTCCCTGGAACGTAGGTCATCACGTCGAGGTACCAGGTCCCGGAGGTAGCGCCGCTGAACTGCGGCACGAGGTCGACCATGGCGGGGCCGCCCATCACCAGCGAATGGGGCGCGCTCGCGGCTTGCGCATCGGTAACCGTCGTATCCTCGATCCCTGTCTGATGCCAACCGACCCAAGCCCCCTGCGAAAGGATCTTACTTCCGTTGAGATAGCTGTCGAAGTTTTCCGACCACGCGCCGTAGGCTCCGCTGGCCGCCATGGCGAGAATCGCCACCGCTCCAAAACGGCCTCTGCCCGGATTTGGGGCTCCAAGGCCATTCCTCGTCTCAGTTAGGATACGGGGCTTCATGGCGCTGGCTGGGTTGTGGAGTGCAATCGTTTTGGATGGTGTGGTCTCGTCTCCACGTGCGAAACTCGACGCCTCATACGATTCTCTATTCTGGGGAGATTCTGCTGACGATCGCAAGGAAACATTCTTTTTCAGGCGAGCTTTTGGCCCTCTTTCATCAGTTCGGACCGAGTCCTGGACGACCATTCCGCGGAGGCGCAGCCGTGTTTATCTCACGGCCCCCGCGCTTTCATTGGACGCCGTTGGCTTCTCACTGGCCGACTCCGAACCTTCGGATGACGACTTCTCACCACAACCCGCGACCAGTAGCGCGGCAAACAGCAGGACGAGTCTCTTCATTCCTAAGTCCTACCACCCCCCAGGCGCAATCGGCAAGCGGGGAGAGGCTACGCCACGCGGATCGGGGCGGGGTGGGGTTACTTCTCGGCTTCTTCCCACGTCTCAACCTCTTCGCCTTCGCTGTTCCAGTATTTCGCTGAAACCCGACGCCCCGTTTAGGGGCTGGAGATTGTGCCGCCATTCATTGCACCGGTTACTTGGGAGTGATTGTCTCTGCTTCGATGACGAAGAAGCGAGAATCTTCCGGGAGCAAGACGAACTCCAGGGTGTTTCTCGGAGGTTGAGCGAGGATCCTGGTGTAATGACCGAAGGCGGGCCAAGTGGGGGGAGGGTCGAGGAGGTTCACCGCACTGCGGAGATGATAGACACGATTCGGTTTGCTGAGCCAGCTGAGGCGGAATGTTCCGGTGGCGGGGTCGTGATCGAACTCGAGACGGAGGTCTTGATCACGTTGCGGGGAGAAGGGAATGAGCAGTTGATTGGAGGCTGCGTTGGGAAGGCCTTCGCGGACCATGACACCGGGAGGAATCTCAATGGTGACGGGCGAAGCGATGGGGAACACTTGCGCAGTGTAAAAATATCCTTGTCCGGCTAGGTTGATGATCGCTCCGTTTTTGACGGTGATTGCGTCTTCCAGGAAGTTGGTGACCGAACGGTCAAACGTGATGGTGAGAGGGAAGGGCCCATCCACTTGTCCGGAGGGTCCGCCGAGGTGAACTCCGATGGAGGTCGCGGAAGTGTCCTGTAATCCGCGAATCCAAATTGCGAGCGCGTGAAGGGCCTCACGGTCGACGAGGTTCTTGGCGAGGGGCGGCATGGCCGCGGGACTCGGTTGGGGGTGGGCGAGTCGGAAATACACGGCGGAGAGACCGGGATCTCCGGGGATGAGCTGCCCGTCGTTCTCGTGAGATGGGTCCAGATCGAATCGTCCTTCGAGGTCGGAGCGGAGCGCTTCGTTGAGAAGCTTCTGGCTGTGCAAGGGAACGGTGAGGCGGGCATCGAAGCCGGGACCCAGTGCTCCCGGGCGGTGACAATGAGCACAGTTGGAATCGAGGTAGGAACGGACCCGATGTTCGAGAGGAACGGTCCCGTCATGGAGCGGGGTCGAGCGGAGACTACTTCCGATTCCCCCTCTCAAGAGGCGGCGATCAAGCATCTGCAATTCGTTCCAGGTCTCCAGTTGATTGGCCACAATCCGTGAATCGGGATAGAAGAATGATCCGTTGAGTTGGTGAGTGCGGACGCCGAGGGCCTGGCCTGCAACCGAGTTGTGGCAGCTAAGGCAGTCAGATCTGCCGGGGAACTGCCAGCGTTGATTGATGGTAGTGCTGTCAGTCTGGGTGATCTGGTAGTCGGCGGTCTCGCGGTTCGAAATGAGATCGGCATCCGAGCCGTCGGGGCGCCAGCGGTAGGTCACGCCATACTTTCCGCCATCGGAAAGGCATACGATAAAGCGCGTTTCGAGCCGGGTGGTGAGCGAGGGATCGCGTTCATCGACAGGGAGCTCGAAGTGTTTCACCAGGACGGTGCCGGCGGGGAATATCCAGTTGTCGTTCTGACGATAGGAGATCTGCTCGGCGGGACTGTCGTGGAGCCCGTCATTGGGCAGGGCGATCCAGCGGGTCTTGAGCGCACGATCGGACCAGAGGGGGCTGTTGACGGAGTAGGGGAGGAGGAAGGGAGCCGGGGTGAGAGATGGCAGGTCGGCGAAGGCTCCGGTTTGAGAGAGCAGGGCGGGCGGTTCCGGATTGGGGGCGGAGGATTCGAGAGTGTAGATTTTCCCGGCGGGGTTGTTAGAGCTCGCTGAATAGAGAAGCAGCAGCTCGCCGTCCTGATCGCGGCAGATGTTGGTGAGGCCTCGCACGTTTCCTCCGAGCAGAGGATCGCCGTCGGTCAGGACGGTCAACTCCTTGAGGAGGGCAGGGCGACCATCCTGATAGTCGACGGACCAGAGCATCCCGGTGCGGTTGTCGCCGAGGATCACATCGCCGAAGAGATCGAGGGCGTGTTGGCTCCCGCGGTAGATGCCACCCGCAATGATGCAGGCCCCGACGGATCGATCGTAGTCGAGGACCGGAAGGGTCTCGATGCCTGGGGCTCCGATGGGAAGGCTTCCGCCGAGAAATCCTTCCTGTTTGTCCCAGCCGAAATTGGAGCCGGACTTGGGGAGGACGGGATTCTCCGGATCGAGAAGGAAGAGATTCAGTTCTTCGCGGTCACGAAATCCCACGTCACCGAGCCAGACCTGAGCGGTGTCCTGATCGTAGTGCATGGTGTGGGGACTGCGCAATCCGCAGGCGTAGATCTCTTCCATGAAGGGGGCTTCCTCACCAGGGAGGATGGGATCCTCGACCCAGGGATTGTCGCTTGGGATGTAGTAGTTCTGGGTGTAGCTCGTCGTGACTCCCTCAGGAAGGACCTTGATCTCTTGCGGTTGGCGGCGAATGGGATGACTGACAGTTCCTCCCCGCTCATCGACGTCGATCCGGATGACCACACTGAAGAGACTCTTGTCGAGGACCTGTCCATTCTCAAAGGGGTTTCCACTGTGTCCCCCGTCGCCGTTGGAGAGATAGAGGAAGCCTTTCGGACCGAAGAACATGGCTCCTCCGTTGTGCCAGCGTTGCGGATCGTAGAGGCTGATGAGAATAGTCTCGGAGCCCGGAACGACAGCGCCGGTGGCATCGAACTCAAGACGAGTGAGCCGCCAGTAGGAGTCTCCAAGAACGGTGTTGGTTCCTTCTTGAAGCTGATGAGTGTAGCAGAGGAAGAGGAAGCGTTTGGGATCAGTGAGGTCGGTGAACTTGGGATGGAAGACCGCGGAGTAGAATCCTCCGTCGTCGCCGCGGGTTTGCGTGCGCCCTCTCCAGTTGAGGATGGTCGAGACGTCGGCCGGGACCGTGTCCTGGCGATTGGGGAATCTTCGCAAGCGTCCCATTCGTTCGACCATGAGCAGGTCATCGGTGCCGGGCCAGGGCGTAACCCACATGGGATCGGTGAAGGTGAGATTGGGAAAGGAGCGGACGGTCTTCCAGGCGCCCGCACCACCGGGCGGGAGGGAGGGGAAGACCGCGTTGAGATAGGGGGCGACCGGAACGGGCGTGTCTCTGCCCGATTGCTCGGCGTAGCTCCGTCCTACAAGGGTTGTCAGGACGAGAAAGAGGCGCAGCAGTTGCAGTTTTCCGCCGACTCGAGGGAGGGAGGGCACATAAGGAAGCTCCGCGATGGAGGCAGGGGAGGCAAGACCCAAGCAGGAGTCAAAACCGATGACAGATCCGCCAGGGGATCGGTGCGGGGCGGTTGAGATGCCATCTTGACCAAATGCCGCAGGCTGTAAAAGTGGCAGGAGAGTCGGTGAAATCTGACCCCTTCCGCCTCCTGCACCCCCACCCCCACCTTCCCCGGCCCCTGAGCCTCCAGCAACCCCGGCCCTGAAAAGGAATCTCCTAGCAATGACTGCGCTTCTGTTTCGTTCCCTTATCCCGCGATGAGAACAAAACCAATGAAGGTGCCGTCGGCCGACTGCCGGCTGCGCGGTTCCCTCGTCGTCGCCTGCGGCGTCCTTAGTGGGCTCGGACTACCGCTACCACTCAAGGCGGACCCGATCATCACGGAGTTTCTGGCTGCCAATACGAGTGGCCTTGTCGATGAGGACGGGGATCAGCCGGACTGGGTGGAGATTCACAATCCTGATCCAACTCCCTTCTCCCTGAACGGCAGTTGCCTGACCGACGACCCGAACGACCTCCAGAAGTGGAGGTTCCCCGACATCACCCTGGAGCCGGACGACTACCTGGTGATCTTCGCCTCGCGCAAGAATCGTGCGATTGCCGGTGACGAACTACACGCAAACTTCGCGCTGTCCCGGCCCGGCGACTTTCTCGCCCTGGTCAACTCCGATGGCACGACCATTGTGAGCGAGTTTGCTCCGGTGTTCCCCGAACAGTTCGCGGATATTTCCTACGGAACCACCACGATGGGAACTATTCCGGAAGGATTCTTTGAAATCCCAACCCCGGGAGCGCCCAACGGACCGGCCAAACACTCGGCGGTTCCGGTCGAGTTCTCCAGCCCCGGTCAGACCTACAGCAGAAACTTTCGGCTCGTCCTCTCCACTACGATGCCGGAGGCCACCATTCGCTATACCACCGACGGGTCTCTCCCTACCTTGGCCTCGCCGGAAAATTTGGACAGAAGGCCGATCCCCATCACCAGGACGATACAAGTTCGGGCCCGCGCCTTCGCTCCGGGAGCGCTTGACGGTCCGGTGCGCACCGAGACGTATTTCAAGCTGGCGAGGGACCTGGAGGACTTCACCTCCGACCTTCCGCTGGTCGTGATCGACAGCCTCGGCACCGGAGCCCCGCCGGGGTCGAGCGCCAGCAATTTCAAGATGATGGCGATGGCGGTTTTTGAAACCAAAGAAGACGGGCGCAGCTCCCTGCTCAACCCCCCGGACCTCGTCAGCCGGGTAGCGGTCCGCAAGCGGGGATCGAGCACGGCGGGAAACCCGAAGTACTCGATGCGTCTCGAAATCCGGGATGAGTTTGACGAAGACCGGGAGCTCCGCCTCTTCGGCATGCCGCCCGAGGCGGACTGGGTCCTGAGCGGCCGCTACCAATTCGATCGGGCTCTGATCCGCAACGCATTCATGTACGGCCTGAGCAACCAGATCGGCCGCTATGCCGCGCGCACCCAGTTCGTGGAGGTGATCCACGACACCGACAGCGACGACGTGCTGGCTTTCAGCGACTACTTTGGGGTCTACACCTTCATGGAACAGCTCAAACGTGATCCCAATCGGATTGATATTGCGGAACTCAACGCGGGCGACCGGGGGGAACCCGAGGTTACGGGCGGATACATCCTCAAGATCGATCGATCGGATCCCGGAGGCGGGGGCTTTTCGGCGGGTGGCCAGAGCCTGCAGTACAATGAGCCCGATGCTTCCGAAATCACAGCCCGGCAGAAAGCTTATCTCTCGAGATACATCGACGAGATGGCTGATTCACTCACCCGGTCCGACCCGCGAACGGGATACCAGGCCTACATCGATTCCGGAGCATGGATCGACGAGCACATCCTGCGGATCCTGAGCAAGGACCCCGATGGTCTCCGTCTGAGCACCTACCTCATCAAGGACCGGGGCGGGAAACTGGCCTTTGGCCCGGTCTGGGACTTCGACCGAACCATCGGTTGCGATAGCGATGCGCGGGCCTTCGATCCGAACAGCTGGGCCCCCGCGGACTTCTACTTCACCCAGACCTGGTGGAGTCGTCTTCTGGGTAACAGCGCCAGGAACGGCGGAGGGGGAAGCAACCCCGACTTCTGGCAGGAATACACGGAACGTTGGTGCGAACTACGCCAGGGCGCCTTGAGCATCGGCAACATGCACGCCTTCGTCGATGAGCTGGCGGCCCAGATCGCTGAGAGCCAAGAGCGCAATTTCAATCGCTGGGGGGCTGTCCGCCCGAACGGCGGGCAGTTTGCACGGGGCCTAACGGGGTGGAGGGGAGAAGTCCAACACATGAAGGGATGGCTCCAGGCGCGGGTCCTATTTATCGATGGGCTCTTCCTGCCCGCTCCGACCTTCAGTCAACAGGGCGGTGCGGTGTCCGGGGGATTTGAATTCAGTCTCGATGCCGAGCGCGGGAGCGTGGTTTATACCACCGATGGGTCGGATCCACGTCTGCCGGGTGGTGCGAGATCGCCCGATTCCCGCCGGACCGGGCCAGGGCGCGCGATCGTCGTGAATGAAACCGTGGAGGTAACTGCGCGTGCGATTAACGGATCGATCTGGAGCGCGCCCAGCACCGCGGTCTTTGTGGTCGGTGGAGATCTGGCCAATTCCAGCAATCTTGCCGTCACCGAAATCCTCTATCGGCCGCCGGTCTTGTCCGCGGAGGAGTTCGCGGCTGGCATGACAGATCGCGCCGAGTTCGAATTCCTGGAACTGACCAATATTGGCCCAAGGCTGATCGACCTGCGTGACGTGTTGTTGGTGGATGGAATCAAATTCGATTTCCGCAATGGCGCGATCACGTCCCTGGACCCTGGCGAGCGTGTGCTGGTGGTGAGCAATCGAGCCGCCTTCGAGATGCGCTACGGATCTGAATTGGGTGGCCTCATTGCGGGCGAGTTCGCTGACGATACCAGGCTGAGCAACGACGGCGAGCAGATCACGCTGGTGGGGGCGGGAGGGGAAGTGATCCGCGACTTCATTTTCAACGATGTCCCGCCGTGGCCGGAGGCTGCGGATGGGGCCGGATTCAGCCTCGTCCTGGTGGCCCCGCTGACGAATCCCGACCATGGAGATCCCGGCAGTTGGCGGGCCAGCACAACGGTCGGCGGCAATCCCGGCAGCTCCGACCACGCTCTCTTCATGGGCGATCCCAATGCGGACCAGGATCTCGATGGGCTCTCGGCGTTCCTCGAGAACGCCCTGCGCTCCGACGATTCCAATCCGGCGTCGGGCCCGGAGCGCTTCGGCGCTACGGTAGAACACCTCGAGTTGGAGGGCGTCGCGCCGGGTGACTACCTCCTCTTCAGCTACCGGCGCAACCTGGCGGCGGATGACGTGATTTATCTCGTGGAGGTTTCGTCGGATTTGGTGACCTGGACTTCCGGCACCGGCATTGTCGAGTATTTGAGCGAAGTCCATCAAGGGGACGGAACCTCGCTTGTGGCCTATCGCTCGTCTGCTCCCATCGGTGGGGCCGAGGGCGAGGTAGCGCACTACATACGGCTGAGAGTCGCTGGCCGATAGGATTTACCGGAGCTCAATCCTGCTCTGCACCCCCAGGCGCAGGGGCAAGCACGGGAACCCTACGGACTCGCCAGAGCATCGAAAGGCACATCACCCCGGGGGAAAAATGTGAAAGGTGTGGAACCTGGGACCGACGGGAAAAAGAGCCGTCGTCTGCCCGCCCCGGGCTGACAACGGTCCACTCTGTGCCCATGCAGGCGGTCAATTACTGCTCGCCGCTCGCACAAGACGTGGCTCCATGAATGGAGGGACCTTGAAGCGCGGCTGAACGTGAGCCTTGTCCGAATACTCGTAATCTGAGGCGAGCACGATGCCCTTTTCTCCCAGGCCCGCGGCCGCGCGCTTTGAGGCCATGCTCTCCATCAGGTTGGCGAAAGTGTCGTGCGCGACCTTGCGGCGGATGGCCTCGGGCAGGACCCGGAGCAGATCGTCATAAGGGCGGAGGGTCGCCGCAATTCCGCTGACCTTGCCAACCACGTCCGACCCGATCATGAACCGATCCGGGTAGCGCTTGATCAATTCGACCCACGCGTCGAGGTCTTTCATGACGTAGTCTTGCAACACTACCCATGACAGATCGATGTAAACCTGGTCCCCGTATTCTTTAAGGACTTCGTCAATCCAGAAAGGAAGATTATCGACCACGATTCGGCGACTGATCCCGGAGTGGCACCAGATGAACGTCGTCGACTGTTTGCAGTCGCGATTGCCCGCGCGGCAGTAGTCGATGAGCTGGATGAACTCATTGAGGTAATAGGGCAGCTTGACCTCGTCCCCGTTCCGCGAGATCGGAGCGATATTGTGGTGAATCGTTACCGGCAGGTGGTGCTCGCCCGCGAAGCGGGCCACTCGGGCGAGAGCCGGGTGATTGGCGTGCGGCCGTTCTCCGGTGGTGAGATTGGTCAGGTCGTCGTGGCGAGACATGACTTCGCCAACGCATTCCCACACCCCCGGAAACTCCTTGATGCGTTTGATGAGCAGGTCGACTGCACCGAGGTCCGTCGTGTCGAAGCCGCAGAGGGATGGATGGATCCGATCTAGTTGAGCTAACTTTACAGGATCATTGGCGTAGCGCAGCTTGTAATCCACAATGGCCGCGGCGACGGAGACATCGCTGTCGCGAGCCGGCTTGACCCGCGAAGGGCTGTCCAGGTAGTAGCGCGGCCGCTTGAACGGTTCGTTCGCCGACCACTTCTTGATAAAAGGCATTCCCATGACCAGAGCGTGCCTGACCTTCGCACGGCCCATGCTCTCGAGCAGGGCCTCAATTCTCCGCCCCCGTTCGCCAAACGGCAACGAGGCATAGCGCCCCGTCGCAGACTGAGCGCCGTATTTGCCACCCGGGAACTTGTGATCCGCATTCTGGAATTCGCCGTTTTGCAGGAAGTCGAGTAAGTGGACGTGACAATCGGCATAGACTTCGACCGGCGGGTCGTTCTTGGTCGCCTTGTCGTCATCGGCATGGAGATGAACGACAATCAAGAGGGCGCCGGCGAGGACGAGTGGAATGGTCGATGCGGTTTTCATGGAAGAAGCGAGTCTGATCGGGACACTCTTTTTGGGCCAGTTGGAATGTTAGGTTCCGGGGACTGGTTCTAGTTGCGCCACGGTTCTGGCAAAGCCGTCGGGGCTTTGGAAGTCCAATCCGCTGTGCGGGTGGACGCGGTTGTAGAAGCCCCTCCATTCCTCGATCATAGGCCCACATGTCTTAGCACTCCTTTGCTGTAAGAGGCAAACGTGGGAACCCTACGGACTCACCAGACCGCTGAAAGGCCACATCACCCCGGAGAAAAATTGTAAAAGGGGTGGAACCAGGACAACCATTTATTCCCTGACCCAATCCACGCTGATTGGGCGGGGTGAGGAGAGCCATCGCCTCAGTCAATGTTCGGAGCAGCACTTTCGATCCTTGGAACCTGATCGGAGGTGGTAGAATTACTGAATGGAACCGCCTTCCCCGCCTCCTGAGAACAGTGAGTCCGCGCCAACTACCAACAAGATGGCGATCGCCAGCCTGACTCTGATAATTATAGCGTTTGTCGCGGCCTTCTTCACTTGGGTGTCCTTTTCCGGCGGGACCGGAGAGTTGGGCACCCTCCTGCAGGGGCCGGCGATCCTCACACCTTTTCTTTCGATCATATGCGGCCATATCGCACGTCGACAGATTCGAAATGCGGAAGGGCGGGAGCGGGGAGAAGGAATGGCCCTGGCGGGGTTGATCCTCGGCTATTGTCCGATTTTGATCCTGCTAGCGTTCCTTATCTTTCTCATCATTGCGGCAAGCACTATCCCCACCGGTTAATCCCCGATGCGCGACGGGAACCCTACCGGCGCGTCAGGCCATCGCAAGTCTCCCCACCCTGCTTCCTGCACCCTGATACGGGTGTGTGTGCTCCATCGGTTCAGTCAATGCTTGGAGCGGCACTTCCCGCAGAGGCAGCGGTGCCTGTTCCTCCTGCGACTCCCAACGCTTTTCGATGAGGGGCACTCATACGTTCAATCTGCTCACGTGACTCGAAGGGGACGTACATCGCGCGCATGATGATTTGATAACGTTGGCCGTGTTTGAAGTCGGAAAAAAAACATTGAAAATCCCACGCAGGGTTGCCGTTGCCGCCGCCAGATGGCGATTGGGTCAGGCGAATCCTGTCCTGAGGTCGAAACATCAGCACTAGCGCCATACCGTGACTGACCCCGTAGTACCATGGCTCAGTGTAGCGGAAATTCGAGCGGTTGAACACAAGCGTCAACGGGAAGCCATCCTCGTGTGGAAAGGTGCGATCGTCGTCCGCTGCGAGGTGCGTCGATAACACGCCGTGTCGGGGCGTGATGCCGCGGATCCAGCGCGCACCGGAATTCCTGTCGGACTCACGTCCCTTGAAATGAATGTCTAGCGATTGGGGTTGATGAATGTAGCTCGCCCAGAATAGACCGACGTAGTCGTTGATGAACGTCTTAGCGCGCGGGATACACTCGACCGTCAACTCGATCGTGCCATCCTCCAACATCCGGTAGCGCTGGCAACTCTCTAGTTTGTAGTGTGGCGTCGGCGCCTGGTACAACTCGGCCGTGTGTTGATCGACCACGCGCAATTGCAAGGGGGCGTTGCGTGGTTCGAAGAGCACTTTGCGGTCTTGCACGGTGCCATCGTGGATGTGCTCGAAGTTCAAACCCGCGTAGCTTGGGACGAACAGGTTCGCGCGACGGTCGGTGTGCGTCAGCGACGCCACGCCGCTGTATCCAGCCCGATGTTTGGGCAGCACTTCGTCGTCCACGCCGCGATTGTCCACGATTACAGCTTCCACGTTCCCGCGCTTGATGACTACATATGGCTTCTCGGCACGCTTGTAGGAAACAGACTTGTCGCTCAAAGAAGTTAAGCGAGGCAACTCGTTCGCCACGACAACCGGAGCGAGCGGCACAAAGAGGAGCAGAACGATTCTCTTCATTGCCCTCTACCCCTACCACCCCAGGCGCAGGAGGCAAGCGGGGAGAGGCTTGTGGCGCCTTGCTGAGCGCTACTTCTTTCGTTTGGAAGTCCGGGTAACCTTGGGGATCGCCTTCCCATCCTGGTCAATTCCCGTCATGACGCTGCGCGTTGTGTCTGCGTCGATGCAGGTCTGCTTCAACGTCACGTAATGGATCTTGCCGTCGGGATGCCAGATGGTCCCGGTAAAGGTGAATGCCATGCCTGGCTCAAACTTGGGGCCCGGAGGGCGAGAAATAGCCATGATGTAGCGGTTCCCCCCGTCCAGTTGTCCAACCCCGGTCCACTGCTTGGTTTTGGGATCAAAGCCCCAGACCGAGGTTTCCTGCTCGTCGACGTAGATATTGCAGCCTCCACCACTCCCATGGCATTTAGCGGTGAAGGTCCTTTTCTTTCCTTCGGTCTCCTCCTCAATTTCCCACGTCGCGTGGTAATAGGAGTAGAACTTGTAGTAGGTCTCGGCATCACCAGCCTGGGCAGGGTTGGATACTCCCCCCAGGGCGAGTAAAGCCACGGAAGCGAAAAGTGCGATGTTATTCAGGTTCGATTTCTTCATTCTGTATCCTTCATAAACACTTGGTTTGGGAGGGGCAAGCGGGGAGACGGGTGTTGGTCTGAAGTAGTGGAGGATCTGGGTGGTGAAGGATTGGTAGTTCAGATAGCTTCGAGTGCAAATGAGGTCTGTGATCGTTGTGGCAATGTTGTTGGCTCTACCGGGGCAGGTCCGGGCGGAGGTGAGGCTGAGGAGCACGACCTTGTCGTTTGCGACGGTGGAGGAGGGGAAGCGGGTGCTGACGAGTCGGGATGATTATGTGGAGCGGATGAGTGCGTTTGACCGGGCGGCGCGTTTGAAGACGGACAGGGTGGTCTCGGAACGGGAGTACTTGGAATTTGTGGGGAAGACTGTGGTGGCGTGGGAGGAGGCGGAGAAGGAGAAGGTGTATCTGGCGATGGAGGGAGTGGAAGAGGGGTTGAAGAAGATGGCTTTGCCGTTTCCGAAGACGATCTGGTTGATCAAGACAACGGGGCAGGAGGAGGGGAACGCGGCCTACACCCGGGCGAACGCGATTGTGTTTCCGGAGAAGTTCCTGGAGGGAGGAGCGCCCTGGGTGCAGCGGGTGCTTTGTCATGAGCTGTTCCACGTGCTGTCGCGGGCGAATCAGGAGCTGCGGGAGAAGTGTTATGCGGCGATTGGTTTTGAGAAGTGCGACGAGCTGGAGTTTCCGGAGGAGTTGGCGGGGCGAAAGCTGACCAATCCGGATGCACCGCGCAATGAGCACTGTTTGAAGGTGAAGATTGACGGGGAGGAGCAGTGGGTAATCCCGATTCTGTTTTCGAAGGAAGAAAAGTACGATCCGGAAAAGGGTGGGGAGTTCTTTCGTTATCTCCAGTTCAAGCTGGTGGTGGTGGAGCGCGCGGAGGAAGGGATGAGCGTGGAGGTTGTCCGCGAAGGGGAGAAAGCGAAGCTCCTGGACGCAGGGGAGGTGACAGGCTTCCTCGAGCAGGTGGGCGAGAATACGACTTACCTCATCCACCCGGAGGAGATTCTGGCGGACAACTTTGTGCTGTTGGTGACGGGGAAGAGGGATGTGCCGTCGCCCGAAGTAGTCGAGAAGCTGGGGAAGATTCTGGCCGGGAGGAAGTAGGCGGATCGGGGCGGGGTGAGGTGGGTTTTAGATTTCTCCCGCCGCGCGCCGGGGTTTGGCGTGTGTTATTAGTAGGCCTGGAGCAGCGTCTCAACCTCTTCGCCTTTGCTGTTCCGAAATCAGATCGTGACACCCTATGGCTCTTGAAGGTCCACCAACAAGCGCATGAAGCGGCGCCCGCTCGCCCCGATGGGCTGCGTGTCGCGAACCGTGATCGAGTCCGTCCCATCACCATTATCGACGGGATTGCCGACTTGTTGTGTCGAAATCGACCAGTTCACCAAATCGTGACTCACCTGCACGGTGTACACGAGGTTAGGCGCGTCGCGTCGTCTCCGGCAGGTGAGGGTGAGATAATCGTCAAGCTGCCCACCCACGTTCAGAGTCTGCGTACTGGCAGTGGGAAGTTTCTCCGGATCGATCACGGTGGGATCGCTATCGATGGCGAACTCCAGAAGGTTGATCACGCCATCAAGTTCGAAGTCCGCCAGGGGCGCGGCCTCGGGGCCGACTCCCAATCCGTGATGAGCAGCCCATAGTTCATAGGTGATCGTGCCAGTCGCATGAACGCCGGGATTTGCTGTGCCCGATTGCCAGTTAGCCGGATCGTCACCGTAGACCATCGCGCTGATTCGGCTCAGGGAAGGGCCCGTGCCATCCGGTCCGGTGGGCCAGGGAGCAACGTCGTTGTAATTTACCGTGTCCTCAAAGAGCGCAGGATAGAACGGCGTCTCGCCGGGAGGACTCTCGAGATCGTCGGCCCGTTGCAGAACAATGCGCGCTCCACCGTTGTCGAGGAGGTTCAATAAGCCCGCCGACCACGGACCACGAAGCTGCAAAGCGCTCGCGCTGGGGTAGGTTGCGAGGAAGGCGTTGCGCTCGGCCACATCGATATTCGGATCGAATCCCACAATTAAGAGCACCGCTCCCGCCCCGAGATTCTCCGCCGCGAAATCGAACTCGGCTTCCCCCCGCAGCCGCCAGTTGGCAAGATTCTCCGCGGTTGCACCCGTATTGTGAATCTCGATGAACTCCAGATCGGTGTCCGGGGCCGCAGAGGGATTGTACATCACCTCGCTCACCACCACTGACCCCACGCGGACGTAGTTTCCGCCGGTGCTGTTGGGCTGCCCCGGGGTCTGCGATTGCATGGGATAGAGGTCTCCCGTCCCATCGGGCCAGCGCCCCAATGACTCCCCGCTACGCGCGGCGCCGAACTCGGCCCGGTTGACGAAACGCAGAAGATTCCCAAACACATCGGCCTCGAGCAAATAGAGGTCGTCTCCCTTGGCTCCGTTGAGCGCGAAATCGATGAGGTTGGCGCCTGCATTGAAATCATTCTCCTCGTAGACGAGGAACATGCCGCCCTCGAGGTTCGTGCTGCCGGGGATCTCGAACTTCTTGTACTCGGCGTTGTCGTCCGAGATGAACCAGCCACTGAGATCCACGAGTCCCAAAGTGGTGTTGTGGAGTTCAAACCAATCGGTGGCAGGCAGATTGCTTCGCGCGAGGAGTTCATTGAATACCACGCGGTTATCGGGTCCGTTGCCCCCGCGCCCGGGGGAGCCGTGAAACTCGCTGGAGGGCCGCCACTTGTCACCGTTGGCAAGTTCGGTGTTGAGTTCAGGCTGAGTTGAGGACAGGTCCCCAATACGCTCGATTTCCGCCGAGCTCCCTTTTCCATCAGCGCGACCCGGCCAATTCCCCGAATCGTTGTAGGCGAAGTTGAGAAGATCTCCACCCGAGGCATCCACCAGGGTGAGATTCTCCCCCCCGTTGTCGAGCGAACCTGTGAACTCCCCCGCCACCGTCACCGGAGTCGATATCCAGGGTGAGCTGGAATCCAGGTAGCGGCCTGCAAAGACGGTCTCGTTCCCCACCACTACGACGTACTCGCCAGGCGGCAGCACGGTATTGACCGGGAAGGTGAAACTGATTCCATCGGTGAACTGCAGGTCATCGAGAATCAGGTTCTTGGCACTGACGTTTTTCAATTCGAGAAACTCGGCATCGTCGGCACCCTGGGGGTTGTAATTGATCTCGGTTAACACGAGTTCCCCCGGAGCAGGAGCTTCGGTCTCAACATAGAAGAAGGTTTCTTCCAGAGCCGACCACTGCCCACCCAACTGAACCCGGGCCCGCACAGTACCCGACTCAGTGAGAGTAATCGGACCGGTGTAGAGCTCCACTCCCGGAGAATCAACCTCTCCCTCGTCTGGCAATTCCACACTCACCAGACGCGGCAGGCAGAGCAGGTCGCTGCTCGTGTTGGAGTGATTGAGAAGATGGAAGGCCAGAATGTTACTCCCCGCCACGAGGTCGCCGATGTGCTGCGTGATATCATGCGTCTGAAACTGCACGGCCGTCCCATCGCTGGTGGAATTGTCCGAGTTCGAATTCCATAATAACGGCGAGGGCTTCTGCAGCGAGGCAACTTCCACACCGTTGAGGTAAGCCACAAATCCGTCCTCGGCCTTCATATCGAGACGCAGCTGATTGATGTTGTCGATCTGCGCCTGCGTGAGGTCGAAGGGGATGCGAGCGTAGGCGGAGCCGATCACGCCTTGCATGGCCTCGACGTCCAGCCCGATCAGGGCATCGTAGGCGCTCCCCGTATCGTAGCCGATTCCGCTCGTCCCGCTCAGCCAGGAGGAGTCGTCGAAGGGTTCCGCTCCTCCCTTCCAGGAATCGCCCAACGAATCGCCCCCGTTGGCGATCGAGGGAATGAGCGCGCGCGCAGCCACTCCCTGATCGAGGAACACTGATTCCGTGCCCCCGCCGAGTGGAGTGTTTCCGGTCGGGTCTCCGCCATTGAAGGTGTAGTAGATCCGGCCGCGCGCGCCGTTTCCGGGGAGCGAAAGGGTCAAGTGGAAGCCGTCGGGCACCTGTCCTCCAAGTTGACTGAAGAGCGGTGCGTCGAAACTGGGAAAGACGCCCGCGGCCCGCATCTGCGCAATGACCACATCTGTCCGCTGGTCGATGAGGTCGTTCTTGATTTCATCGACTTCTCTCTGCCAGGTGGCAGGCGTGTAGTTGTTGTTATTTCCCCAGCGCGCACACTCGGCAATGATGGCCTGATCGATGCGGTCGGTGAGTTCATCGAACTGCACCAACACGCGGTCGCGGGTGAGCATCCCATCATTGAAGAAAAACTCATGGGCCCGGTCGGCGAGGAGTAATTTGAACTCGTCGTGGTTCTTCATCGCACCCCACATGTTTTCGGGTCCACCACGGTTTATCACATTGGCATTTAGGGTGCTGCGAATGAGGACATCGCTGTCCCAGGCGAAAAACTTGTAGGACGCATCGGGCACTTTGCGGCTGGCTGACGCCCAGTTCTGGGAGGAATTCCAGTCCCAATCGTTGCCGCCATAAAACTGCAGAAGCATATAGTCGGCGTAATTCTTTACGTCCATGTAGTTCTTGAGCTGACCGTAGTCGCCCAACACCGCCTTCATCGCATTCCAGGTACTCTTGTCACCGTCGATGGTGCTTCCGGCGTTGAGCGCTTCGTAGTCTTCCTTCTCCCCCCCGAGGTAGGAGGCCATGAAGGCCCCATTCGGGCGTTCCATGAGATGATGCATCCCGTGATACGATCCGTTGATGTAGACGTGAACCCAGCGTCCTCGTGGCGCCACATGGCCGGCTTCGAGCTGTCGGTCGAATGCCCAACGACCACGAATGTAGGTTCCGCCATGCCCGCTGGGATGTGTCCAAAACCAGGTATCGTGCGAACCAGTTCGCAGGATGATCTGGTCGAACTCCTTGGCGGCATCTCCACCGTAGATATCGTAGTTCAGGCGCGACGGTCCGTAGCTCTTCTTGAAGCTCATGCGCATGTTCTTCTTGGGCGAACCCAGGCTGTGCCCGCCGAAGTGCTCGACCCCACAGTCGACTTGAAATCCGGTGGTGCCATCCGGGAAGATGAGCTCCATCGAGGTCTCGGATTCCGTCTGGGAGATTGAGCCGGATTTCACCAGGGAGATGGTAGGTAGCACCGTCAGAGCTCCCGACAGCCGCGGACCCCAGTTGGCATTCTGAGTGATCGTCGACCACATGTTGCCTTGCCTCACCACGTCCGCGACGAAGATATAAGTGTGGGTTGCGATTAGAGAATCGGGCCCGCCGCCCCCGGGGACATAGGAGATCGCGCGCAAGGTGGAAGTTCTCGGAATAGTGATCGGCCCGCTGTAGACCGTCCCCGAGCCCGTCGTCGGTTTGCTCCCACTGGTGGTGTAGCGGATGGTCGAGCCCGGGATGGTAGGCGTGAGCGTCACGTCGAAGGCGGTATCGAAAAACCCGCGCGCCACACTGAATTCCACCGTATTGATTCCCGCGGGCGAGGGAGCGCCGTTGGCCTCTTCGGGCGAGGGCGGCGAAAAGTACCCCGTCACACTGCCATCGGCACTCACCCCATAAGACACGTCGGTTGTCTGCGGTGGGTATGTCGGCGCATAGAACGAGGCGATGGTTTGTCCGTCCGGCTTGACCAGGGCCAGGTATTCGCCCGTCGAGGTGAGTTGGAAATTGGTGTGGAGCTTCGGGTCGTTTGCCCCGGCGCGGTCTTTGTTCGAGGCAAACACCACCAGATAGCCGCCCCCGGGAATCACCTTCGACGGGAACTGCCACTTGGTCAGGTTGTTGGCGTCGTCGGTAAGATACCAACCAGAGAGATTCACTTCCTCCGCCTGATCGTTGACGATCTCGATCCAATCCGACGAATCTCCATCGTCGTCCAGCAAGGTGGTGCTGTTGCTGGCCATGAATTCGCTGATGCGGACGGACGGGTCGATCACGAGGATAACAAACGTCTCTTCGACGGTGAATCCACCAAGATCGGTTGAGCGCACGCGGAGGGAGAGACTCGCGCCGCCGGCCGGGAGAGCCTGGGCGGTGCGCAGTTCGTCTCCGCTAATCGCAAAGGCTCCATTGTTGGCGTCGTCCACTCCGGAAACAAGAGTGTAAGTATGCACATCCGCGGCGTCGGCATCGCTGGTATCGAAGAGCCCTACCGTCGCCCCTGAGGGCGCATCGGTTGAGATCACGGCCGTACTCAGGCTGATTCCGGTCGGAGCTTGGCCCGCGACGATGGAGAGAGAAAAGCTCTTCTCGAGGGAGAGCCCGCCAGGATCGGTGGAGCGAATGCGAATGGAATAACTGTTGCCCGCTCCGCCCAGAACGGTTGCCGTTTCGAGACGTGGTCCTGCAATCGCAAAGAGCGCATTGTCGGTATCACCCGCTCCGCTCACGAGTTGGTAGGTGAACACGTTGTCACTGGGATTGGGATCGGCAGTATTGAAGATCCCAACATCGGTGGGAACTTGCGATCCCGGAAGCAACTCGCTATTGCTCAGGCTGATATCGGTGGGGGGAAGGGGATCCGAGGGCTCTGGAATCGCCGAAACCGTCAGATCAATGTGATAGTCGCGACCACCGGGACCGGAGGCATGTTGCTGCCCGCTCGAAACATCGTGGCCGATCGAAATCGCATCGGCACCAAGGGTTCCATTGAGATTCTGGTAAAACATTCCCCCGCCGCCGCCTCCCGCGAAGGCGATGGTCCCGCCGGCGTTGTCATCCTGCCCATCATTCCATTGCCAGAGGCCCAGGCGATAGGTTTCGGTGCTGATGTCTATCGGGTCCGCTCCGGTAATGGGGAAGGTATTGAGGCCATCAACGGTCGGGGTCAGCTCCGGGCCGATCCAGGCGATCTGGTCCGAGGAGTCGACGAGGAGAGGGATGAAGTGGTGATTTCCGCCAGCGCGACCAGCCCCGGCAAGCATCGACACCTCCATAATTTCAACAAGGTCCCCCGCGCCGGGAAGAGTCGAACTGTCGATGATCGCGGTTTCGAGCACGCCGACTCCGGACCAGCCGTCGGCGCCTCCGGTGCCGTCAGCGACGGCGGCGCCATCTCCGATAACGGTTGCTGCGCTTGCCATGCCGATTCCAGCGGCAAGGAGGATGGAAAGAGAGGTGGGGATGGATTTCATGCGCATAACGTTGGTGAAGGAGTCTCAATACAATCAATAAGAGGACTTAGTCCTAGGCTTTTTTGGGCGAACATAGGTGGGGAAGGACAGCGCACCGAGTATGCCTCCTGGTCTAATAAAAAAAGCGCACCTGAACGGTGCGCTTTCGAAAGAATAGTTGTTCCTCCGTGGGCGCTCTATGAGCGGCGCCGACGAAGGAGCAGGCTCAACCCTGATACCTGCCTACCCCAGGCGCAGGGGGCAACCCGAAGCCTGTCTCCCGACTGGCGTAATGGGCAGCCCCTCATCGACCTCCCTTCACCTCTGCCGGAGAAAGAGCCGCATCTCGCGATAGGTGATTACCGCGTCGAGTTCACGCATGAAGTCGCCGCCGTAAATTCCAACCGAATCCCTCGAACTGAACTCGGCCGACAGGATCCTCCGGTTTTCGATCAGGGTCTTCCCAACTACCACGGACTTGAACTTGGTGACTGCAGCGGGAGCCCTGCCGCCAATGCCGTAAACCCACTGGTCCATGGGCCCTACTTCGCATCGATACCGATTGGCCAATTCGACATTGAAGAGACTTCCATCTGCTCCAGTGTCTACTAGGAATTTCGCATCATCACCATTCAGGCTTCCGTCCACGTAGATGTGGTTGCCCTTTCGTTCGGTATCAAATGACTGGTAGCCGCGCATGGTGAGAAGATCCCTCACGGTGAGATCCTTGCAGTTCTTCTCGAATGCCACGGCGTCCTTGCTCCACCGCCTCATGAGGAGTTCGTCCTCCGGTTTGAAGCGGTCTACGGTGAAGCCCCTCTTCTCGCCGTTGACCAGTTCGATGGTAATCCCGGTTCCCGATTCGTTCTTGGCCACCAGTTTGCCTCGGATCGTGCTTCCGTCCTTCAACTTGAAGATCCGGAAGTCAAACTGACTGTCCTTGTCCTCAGCCTCAGCGTCAACACCCTTCACCTCGGGCTTATCGCCAAGATCCGGGCGCAGGAAAATGAGACGTTCCCGGTAAGAAATGACCGCGTCGAGTCGCGCCAGAACGCCACCTCCAATAATGGCGTCTTCCTTCAATTTCGATCCTTCCGGAAGGCCATTGGTCAAATCCGTGCACAGGATCTTCTTGTCCAGAAGCAGCGTTTCTCCGAGCTGAATCCTGTCCACCTTGGTGTAAGCCGCGGGGGCCGTCCCTCCCACACCGGCCACAACCTCATCGTATGGCCCCATCTTGCATCCGGCCTCCTTCGCAAAGGCATCATGCAGAATCGTGTTATGCGCCCCGGTATCGACCAGGAACCGCGCCTTCTTGCCATTCAAAAGACCGGGGATAATCAGGGAATTGTTGGCAAAGGTGAACTTGAACGACTCATAGCCTCGTAGTTCAAGGAGTTCTCGCACCGTGAGAGTACGGCACTTCTTGAGGAAGATCTTCTTCAGTGCCGCCGAGGGAACCTCCGGTCGTATCCATGACTTGAGAAACTCCCGGTCCTTCCTGCTCAGCACCTTGAGAGGGACCTCGGCGGGACCCTCCCTGCCCTTGATCAGGAGGCTGACTGTTGTGTCCGTCTTGGAAACCACGACGGCCTCGAGGGTCCTGCCCTTCGTGTCGGTGAAGGTACGATACTCCTCTGCCTGGGCCGAACCCAGTCCGGCAGTGACCACCAGAACTGCGAGCAGGAGGGCAAGTGCCCTTCCGGAAAGTGGGATAGCGGGCTTCATTTGAAATCCTGGCTTTTGATGAACTCGATCCAGTCAGTCTCAAACTCTTTGGCCGTCTTGAATCCGTAAAGCTTCGCCAACTCAAGGGAAATCGGCATTGCTCCATCGTACTGGACTCGACGGATCATGTTGGCAAACGAGTTCAGGCGCTCCGGCGTGCTCTGCAGGTAGTAGGCGAACGAGTAACTCAGGACGATACTCTCCGGAGTCAGGTCCTTGACCTCTCTCCAGCCCAGCAGCTTTTCAAGATTTGGCTCCACCTTTCCCTTGCGCACCAGTTCGCGCAGGGTCTTGGCCCATTTCGTTCCGTCATCAAACCCCTTGGCCTTCACGATCTCATCCTGGTCGTAAACCTCCGCATCAAGCAGACTCGTCTCGGTGTGCCCGGCCAGCTTGATCTCCTTGTAGTAGGCATGCCCGATCCTAAGGGCCATGGCACCATCTTCCGCGTAGTCCGCGATGCCCCCGATAAACTCCGAGAGCAGGGTTCCGGAAAGGGAATGCGTCGGGAAGGCTCCAAAGACTTCGGTATAGCTGTTCTTGGTGTCGCCAATCTGGAAGGCCTTGGCAGTGCCAAAAATGTTCAATTTCTCAACAATGCTGTCCGGCATGTAAATGCTCTGGGAACTGGATTCTTCCCACAGCAAGCGCGCCCGGATCGCCACATCCCGCATGTGCTCGCCCTCAAGGGTCAGAAGGTGGGCCTTGTACCAGTCGCCCAGCTTGGCGTAGGCCTTCTTGTCCTCCACGAGGAAGATGAGCTTGCGCCTGGCACCCCAGTCCTCCCGAAAGTTGACGTGCTGAAAGACCATGCCTCGCCACAGTCGCTCCGCCACCTCGGCAACGTCCATCGGGCGGATCTTCCCCTGTGTAATGACATAGAAGTGCTCCGTCTTGAGCATGTCATATTGCAGGTCGTCGTCCGTCCCGAGCACGAACCTTTCCTTCACCCGTTCGAACGTTTTCGACATGTCACGGGCATCCTTCTCAGGCACACCCACCTCCGACTTCGTCACCACGCTCTGATCCGCCCCCCCGTATTCCACGAGGTAGAGGCGATCTACCAGGCTGAGATCCTCAATCTTGAGTGTAATGGTCCGAAGTTGGGGGGTAATGAGAACGGCCTCATCTCCTTCCACTCGCAATAGTTGGGCCGTCACGTCCGCTCCCTTCCGGGAGGTCCAGACCCGCTCCTCGGCCGCACTGGCCGGGCAACAGAGCAGCGCGCCCGCAGCGGTTATCGTTGCTAATTTTCGCATCCGCATTTCCTGCGACGCTACTGAGTGAAATCCCATGATGTCGATGCTCTTTTTGGATAGCCTGCTACACCCGGACAGCGGGAGCTCAAAACTTGGGCTCCCGTGGCCCCTCTTCCTGGTGCCTCTAGAGGGCTTTCAACAAAGGGAACTTGTCGTTTCCTTTGGCCGCTCCGGCGGAAGAGGGAGACTTTTATGCGGATGGCAATCAGAGGAATTCTGCTCCTACAAACTGCAAACGAGCACGGACCTAAGGTCCTGGAACTCACAATACTTGAGCGGAGGCCGTGAGATAACTACTTCGCTCCAGACACTTCCTGAGTCGAGGCCCACTGTGGTCGGCGTCCCATTCCCTGACGACTCAGCGCGCTTCTTCCGCCTGGGCAAATTTGAAGACCTGCGCCAGTGAGAGGCGATAGAGGCAAGCACGGGAACCCTACACGCGACAAGGTGGCGCGAAAGACCACATCACCCCGGGGAAAAAATACAAAAGGTGTGAAACCTGGGATAACCAATTATCCCCTGACCCAATCCACGCTGATCGGCTGCTTGGAAATCGCTTTTTCGGGCCGTGTTTCCTGGAGGCTGAGGAGTCGGGGAAGGTGGGGGTGCAGTGTGGAAAAGAGTGGGATGTGTTTTGGGAATCGAACCCAACGAACATCAAATCTTCCGTTTTCAGGGGAAATACAGCTATCACACCAATCACTCAGAAAACCCTATAGAGACCCAATTCTCCCAATGTTCTCCCTATGTCTCAGTGATGTTGGAGTGTGGGATCCTTCGATTCAGTGAATCCCGGTGTTTCTTGGGGGAATTGTGGAGAACGGTTGGATTGATATGAGGATCCTCTGAACTTCTCTGAATCAGGATGGTGGGGTAGGATTCTCTCGGGCAATGAAAGCACTGATTCCGATTTTGATAGGTTTGTTTTGTTTGAGTCTGCCTTTGGCGGGGGATGAGAAGTCAGACAAGAAGCAGTTCGAGACGGATATCCAGCCGTTCTTTAAGAAGCACTGCATCAAGTGTCACGGGCCCGAGAAACAAAAGGGCGATCTTCGGCTGGACTCTTTGGAGTCAATCGACGCAGTCGATCGCCAAGAGCTCTTCCGCAAGGTGCAGGAAGTCATCCGACTTGCCGAGATGCCACCCGAGAAGGCCAAGCAGCCGAAGGAAGCTGACCGAAAGATTTTGCTGCAGTGGCTAAACAGCCAACTGACCGGCAAGGCCTCCAAGGCACTGGCAGAGAAGCTCCGACGGTTCGAGTATGGAAACGTAATTTCTCACGAGAATCTGTTCTCCGGCAAGCACGCCGAAGCGCCTGGCTACACGCCGGATCGGCGATGGTTGATCAGTGAATTCATCTTTAACGAGAAAATCAATCGTTTGCTCAATTACCATCCGACGCGGACAATCTACGGAACCGCTCAGTCAGTGCAAGGTGACAGCGGCGTTCACTGGAGCCCCAAAACAGAGCGCGGAAACAAATTCCGCAGGACGATCACCAATCCCTTTTTGCTGCCTGAGAAGGTAGGCGTTCGATATAGCTCCCACAAGCGGCTTACGACAGGCCACCTGCTGACGATGGTGGGTAATGCCAAGCGGGTTGCGGGACACATGTCCTCCGAGGCAACAATGAAGGCGCACTACCCGGCAATGTACGCGCTAATGAAGAGCGAACTGGATCACCGCGATACACTGCGTTCACGCGAACGGTTCCTGAGGACCTATTCCTTTCTGGAGCGTCTGCTCAATGATATTTATGGCGAAGAGCATGAAAAGCTCCTCCCCAAGGTTGTCCGAAAGGAAATCCCCTATCCCGGACCACCGAAGAGAGCGAGCAGGAAGCGGGTTGACAACCTAGGCTTCCTAGGCCGTTTCGACCAAGAGGATATCCGGGCCATCCTGCAGGGCGTCGCCACCTACAAACGCACTGCTTTCAAGGTCGACGAAATCAGGGAAAAATCTGAATTGGATCGCCGCGGAAAGCCGGCTTGGGCTCCTTACAGCGAAGCCAATCTTGCTGAATTCGAAAACATCATCCAGCAATGCGAGACAGACTGGTACAGGGCGGGGGTTACTGACTACCGCATCGAAAACCGCATCACGACCATGAAGCTGTTTTACGACACGTGGGACATGAACAGGCTCTACCTCCATGTCAAAAATGGGAAATTCGGCGCGCCGAAGTACATGCCGCTCAATGATGCCGAGATGGCGGTTATCACCAGTACTATCAAGAAGCACCGCAAGCAGGGCGATCGCCACCAACAGATCATCGAGAAGTGCTTGGCGGACTGGCAGACGGTATTCAGGGCTGAACGGGAATCCGCTGGAGGAGCAGATGAAACCTTGATGGCTCCGTTCCTCATGGAGTTATATGCAAAAATCTTCGAGCGCAATCCGACGGATTCGGAGCTGACTGAAAACATCGAGCAATTCAAACTGTACGCCTCCAAACTTGATCGGCAGAAGGCAATCGCGAAGCTTATTGAGTCGCTTGTGCTGAGCACTGAGTTTGCCTATCGCAACGAGTTCGGAGAGGGGAAGCCGGACGAGCACGGTCGGCGAATGATGTCGCCACGCAACGCGAGCTATGCGCTCGCCTACGCGTTGACCGATGCCAGCCCGGATGAAACTCTGACCAAGGCGGTGGACGAGGGACGGTTAGCTTCGCGTAAGGACTATGAACGTGAGATACGCCGAATACTCAACGATCGCGACCAGTGGTGCATCATCGACGAAAACGTCCAGGCGGCCAACCTCAACGCAAGCGTTACCCACCAGCCGATCCGCAAGTTGCGTTTTTTCCGGGATTTTTTCGGATACCCGAAGGCGCAGGACGTCTTCAAAGACGACTCGCGTTTCGGCGCAGGACGTCACGAGCCAGCGGTCAGCCGCTTGATCGACGAGGCGGACATGTTGGTTGAGTATATTCTTGAAAAGGATGAACGCGTTTTTGAAGAGCTTCTTACGACCGAGAAGTTTTACCTATACCATTCAGGCGACAACCAAGCGATGAAGGCTGGATCGGATGAACTGAAGAAGGTCTACGAGTATTTCAGAAAATTCGACTGGGAAACATGGGAGCCAGACGACGTCGCCCCCCATAAGGAGTTCATGCTGACGATCTGGGAATTCCGTAAGGTCCGTGGAGGTGACGACAAGTCGCTGCTGAACACCCTGAAAAGAATGATGCCCGCATTGAAACGTCATTTCAGCGCAGGACAAGCCAACGGCATGCCTTACATGAAGGTGTCAATGGGCTTCTGGCACGGAGGAAACGTATTGGGACGTACCGGGCAGCAGATGCGCAGCGAGCAGGTGACCTCGTACTGGAACATCGACTGGAAAAAATGGAACTACCCGCCCGTCCAGCCCGCTGCCATCCCCAATCGCAAAGGCATCTTGACCCATCCCGCCTGGTTGATCGCTCACGCGCAGAACTTGGAGACGGATCCGGTCCATCGCGGAAAATGGATTCGCGAAAAGCTGTTGGCCGGTACGATCCCCGACGTGCCGATCACCGTGGATGCGGTTATCCCGCCGGACCATCAAAAGACACTTCGCCAGCGGATGGAAAACCGGACGGGCGCCGCGTACTGCTGGCGTTGTCACCAAAAAATGGACCCGCTTGGCTTTCCCTTTGAAATCTACGATGACTTCGGACGTTTCCGAACCAAGGAAAGCCTGGAGCATCCGGAAAATCTTCTCAAGGAGGCCAAACGGGGTGAAGTCAACGCCTTTGGCGCCTCGCTCGCGGTTTACAAGACATTGCCGGTCGATCCACGTGGCGTGCTCAAAGGGACGGGTGACCCGACGCTGGACGGCGACGTCGAAGATGCGTTCGACTTGATCGACCGACTGGCCAAGTCGGAAAAGGTGCGACAGTCCATCATCCGCCATGCCTTTCGCTACTTTTTGGGACGCAATGAAACGCTGTCGGACTCCAAGACCTTGATTGACGCGGACAGGGCCTACGTCGATAATGACGGCAGCTTCGACGAAGTGATCGTGTCACTGTTAACATCCGACCCATTTATTTACCGCAAACGCAACTCCAAGGACTAGACTATGTTGATCAGCCGACGAGAACTTTTGAAGAGAACGGCGTTGGGGACTGCCAGCCTTACGCTCACTCCTTCATTCAATCACCTCATGGCCGCGCCGGCGAAGGGTCCAAGTGCTGGCCTTCACCGATTCGTATTCATCCGTAAGTCCAACGGAAACTTGCCTACGCAATTTGGACTGCCCTCCTTTTCCGCCGAAGAGTTGAAAAAGCACAAGGAGAAGGAGTCCTTCGAGGTGGACTTGGCCAAGCATGAACTGCCCGACTGGCTGAAAGGGCTGGACGATCATAAGGAGAACATGACCATCCTGCACGGCATATCGATGTCGGTTAGCGGAGGCGGGCACCACTCCTACTCTGGTTGCATGGGCGCCTACAAAGCCGGACGCGACATCCTCAGCAACATCAAGTGGGCGACCGTTGATTTCGAGTTGGCAAAGCTGTTCCCCTCTCCATTCGGTCACGTCGAGATGTCGCTGGCGGTGCCCCATGGGCGTGATCACAGAACTGGTATTGTCTCCGGCTATTCCGCTCCGGCGGTAAAGCAGCGCAACTACTGTTACGCCGACCCCATGACTGCCTATCAGGACTTGTTCAAGTCCGTCACCAATACCGATGAAGCCGCTTCCGACAGAGCTCTGCTCGACCATTTGCATGACAAGGAAAGTCGCCAACTCAAAGGGTTGGACGGTGATGAGCGCCTCAAGATCAGCGGTCAGGTCGATTCGCTCCAGTCCATCCGTGACCGCAGCGCCAAGGTTGAGTCGCTGGGCACCAAGATTAAACAACACCTGCCGAACATTGCCCCTGTCCACGCTGATGGTGGCGCAGATGCAACCCTTCCCCAAAAGCAGGCCGCCTTCACCGATGTCATCGTAGGAGCGCTCGCGTCGGGACTGACCAATGTCGTTACCTATACCATTGACGACCTGGGCACCGACATCACCTCCCTGCCTGAGAATGAGCAGAAAACGAGTATCCACTCGATTGGGCATAGCGGCCAGATTTCTGGCGCTGCGAAAATGAGAGATGCCATCAAGACCCATCACATGCAGCAGGTCACGACCTTGGTGACCAAGCTCAAGTCTATTCCCGAGGGCAATGGCACCATGTTCGACAACACCACGATCATCTACATGCCCGAAACCGGTGCCGGTCACCATGGCCCAGACACGGAAGCACCGATGGTTCTGATGACCGGCAAGAACTCGAAGCTCGACCTTGCCGGCCGCTATATCCGCTTGCCGTTTCACGGTACAGAAGGGCACAAGACCTTGAGCAATTGGTACACAACGTTGCTCAACGCCTATGGTAACCCGATCGAGCATTACGGTGATCTGGACCTAACCATGCAACGCAATCGTCTCAAACAGACAGGGGCGATCGACAGGTTCTTGATCTAAGCCATTGGCTCCGTTTTGACAAGTAGTCAGCTTTTCAGCCCTCAAAATTCAGAGGGTCTCCAACTCAACCTCACCCCAACACCACTGAGACATAGGGAGAAGATTGGGATTGAGATGATGATCCTCTGAACTTCTCTGAATCAGGTTGACGAAATTCTGGTGGAAACCTGGGGAGATGGGCATATTTCCCCTTCGCGATTTACTAGCAGTGATCCAATGGCACAGCATCCACACAATCCCGAGACCCAGCACTATCCCCCGCCACCTGATGAAGCTCCCAAAGGGGATGCCACTGGGGGTGTTATTCCCTACAAGAATGGGAAGGCGCTCGCTGGCTACTACTGTGCGGTGTTCTCTCTGATCCCCGTTTTAGGGTTCCTGCTGGGGCCCGCCGGCTTCATTCTGGGGATTCTCGGATGAAAAACCTACAAGCGAGAGCCACACCGCCTGGGCCATGTCCACGCCTGGATAGGCATCCTCCTCGGAGGGTTCTCGGCAGCGGTTCACTACGGGCTGCTGGCCTTGGCAATCGCCGCCAGCATCAGCAGTGCCTAGTCGCGACCAACGAAGCCTGTTACAGGTGTAACGCCGATTCGGGGTCTGTTACGTGTTACAGCAGATCTGGGCGGGGTGAGGTTACTTCTGAGACTCTTCCCACGTCTCAACCTCTTCGCCTTTGCTGTTCCAGTATTTCGCGGAGATCAGTTCGCTGACCTGCTCGAAAAGTTGCACCCCCACCTTCCCCGGTTCCTCAGCCTCCAGGAACCCCGGCCTGAGAAAGCAATTTACTTAGCAATAGCAATCGACTCCACGGAACAGCTGAGTGAGGTCTGAGTCGGCAGAAATAGCGAGGCGGGCCTGCGGATCTCGATCACATTGGTGGCAGTTCGAGAAGGATTGTAATCATTCGTGTCCGATAATCTGCGATACCGCGATGTTTTCTTGCCCGAATATTCCACCGGTGGGACAGGAACGCCGGCGTCGCCAGGGTGTCACCTCATCGTGCGTAAGCCTCCTTCTCCAAATGCGGAAATTGGCTTGCCGCCTATCGGGCTCTTTACCCATGCTAAGAGTTGGTGTCGCGTTGCGACGGGACCGGGGAAATAACACTCGAGAAACCCTGCTCATGAAAACGACATTTGGAACAACGACGATCTCGGCGACTGCGATTTGGCTCTTTCACACCCTGGCACCGGCCGTCATTGTGGGATTCGAGGCGGAATCGGGAAGCACACCGACCGGGGTTAGCTACCGGGTGCAAAGTGACCCCGCCGCCTTGGGGGGCCAGTACATCGATACCGACCATCGGGACGCGAAGGATCCCTTTGGCGATTTCGCCGTCTTCCGCCAGTACTCGGTCACCCTCCCAGCGGGCACCTACGATCTCTGGGGACTGATCTACGCCCCGACGACGTTCAGCTATGACCCCAACTTCAGTGACGATCCGGATTCCAACAACGCGTTGGCTGCCTACGAGAGCGACAGCTTCTTCGTCCCCTTGACGTTTGGCGGCGATCCGGCCGTCGATCAAGACCGGGGGAACGGCTACGGGAGTACCGGCCGGTTCGATGGCTCGGGCTCTCCGGCCAGGGCCAACGTCCATGACAATTGGGTGTGGATCAACCTGACCGACGGAACGGACCTCAACGGATTGGGCCCGAGTTCCGGCACGCTCGACAACGTGGCCTCCTACGCCACCGCTGGGGGCACGGAGAGCTTCACGCTCATGAGCCGGGAGGGAGGGCTGCGCCATGATTGCTTCGCCTTCGTGCCGGACGGAGAACTGCCGACCGAGGAGGAACTGAATCTGGCGGTCCTTGAGTCGCCAACGAGGGGACCGATGCTTCTCAATGTGGAACGCTTCGGTCCGGGAGGCGAGTCCATCCGCATCACCTGGGAGACCACTCCCGGCCGCAAATACGCCATCGATACCGGAACCGACTTGCAAAACTGGGACGTTGAGGTCGCGACCGAAATCGTGGCCACGGCGGATACCACGGTCTACGAGGAACTGATTTCGAACCTTCCGCTCAACGGTCCGGAGGACTACTTCCGCGTGCGGCCCCTTGTTCCGCCGCCCGTCCTGATGGACGATTTCGAGAGCGGTCAGGGTGCATGGACCGTCGGGGTTGAGGACGCCACCGGCAACACCAACTGGGAGTTCGGAGCACCAAGCGGCGCCGTTCCGGGCGCCCCGGCGGCCGCCAACAGTGGAACCAATTGCTTTGGCACTAACCTGGCTGCGGCTTACGATGAGGACACGGAGATCTGGCTGCGATCCCCGGAGCTTGATCTCACCGGGGCGGCGGGGGCCACCCTCAGCTTTTTTCACTACCGCGACATCGAAGAAGGGTTCGACTCCGGGGCGGTCCGGGTCCTCGATGCCTCTGACAACTCGGAGCTTGGAGTGATGGGAGACGTCATTGACGGCTCCTCCGACGGGTGGGAGCAGTTCGCGAGAAGCCTTCCGCCAGCCGCCCTCGGCAAGGCGGTGGTCCTCGAATTCCGATTCCTCTCGGACGAGATCAATAACCTGGCGGGATGGTATATTGACGACGTGAAAGTAACCTTGCGGTGAGGGTTCGAGATTAGCTCAGGGAAAGCCTCGTTTCTGCGGATTGGGGTGGCGAGACTCACACCGCACCCTGGTTCCTGCACCGTGATGGGTGGGCTATTCTTCGGACTGCTCTAGCGTCTCAACCTCTTCGCCTTTATCGTCAGCTGAACGGATTGATCCCCCTTCCGGAGAGGTCTGGCCAAGGAAGTGGAACATCTTGGCCGTCGAGGGTGTAAACGGCACACCCGGCAACTAGTAACGCGGCAAACAGCAGAAACAGCAGGACGATTATCTTCATAGCACCGTGATCCATACCACCCCAGGCGCAGGGGGCAAGCGGGGAGAGGCGACCCACGCGGATCTGCCATGTGCACTCAGGCTGGGGCTCTTCAGTCCTTCCCGATCGGGACATCGAAGTAGTTTTCCTTCTCCAGACAGGCCATGCCCCACTCGCCCAGCACGTCCCATGAATCGAGGTTCGAGTACATCTCGAGCCCGCGCCCGCCTCGCGCGGCGGCGTCGGCGTCGATATTGCCGTGGGCCAGCTTGTTGTCCCAGAGGAACTGCCACTGGTACCAAACCGTTCCCGACCCCGGACCGGACGTGTTGAAAGCCGCCTCACGGACATACCACTTGTATTTGCGGGACACCCAGCCGAAGTCCTCCCACGCGCTGATGCTGCTACTGCCCGGCCCGTCGCCCCGGTCGACCGCGAGAGACCGGTTGCCATAGTCCAGCACGCGCTTGGCGGCATCGATGCGAGCCTGCAGGTATTGGTCGGGGGTGAACTTTGACGGGTAGGAATAATACCGCAACACAGCATCACGTCCGCCGCGCTTGCGCTCGAGCAGCACCCGGCGGACTTTCGACATGGCGTGCGCGACCTTACTCGAGGTGTGCGAGTACAGGTAGATATTGTTCCAGCGAGGAGGTGCCTGGTAGGCCCGAGCGAGTTTTGCCATCTCGGGCACGTTGGGCTGATCATGGTGCATCAAACCGCCGTACTCTTTGATCTGTTTGGGGGTAATCTTTTTGAACGGAATCATTTTGTGGGCGATCTGCACGCAGCCCCAGTTCGAACCATCGGGCAAGTAGGCATCGGGCAAACCGGGTCGATACTGAAGCCGGGGGTAGGAAGGGGTATCGGTCCAGACCGCACCTATCGCCTTCCAGTCGTCCAGGTACTTCAGGTCCTCCACCCGAATGCGCTCGTGCGAGGCATAAGCCCGTTTCAGCAATTCCATGTGGGCCTCGTTGCCGTCCATCAAGTAGAGCCAGGTCAGCAATGGTCCCACGTGCCAGCACGTCACTCGGGTATACGGTAACTCGATCTCGTAGGCCCGCGCCCGCGTGGGTCGGCCGTCGCCGTGGTACTGCTGGGACCAGCCGGCCCACTCGCCCTTGCCCAGGTTCGCCTTTGCGATCCACGGTCCCAGATTGCCGAGCTTGGCGATGTACTTCTTGTCCCCGGTCACATGGTACATCATGACCATGATGCGGAAGGTCGCGGTGGTGGCGCTGTCGTTGAATGAGATACTCCCATTGCGGGTGCCGCTCGAGGGCGTCGATCCCCCGGGAAATATCCATTGATCCGGCCAGCCGCCGCCTGCGCTCTGGGCGGAGAGGAGCACATCGGCCCCGCGCCGGGCCGATTCGAGATACTTTTTGTCTCCGCTCAGCTTGTGCGCGTAGAGCATGATCCAGAACGGCCTGGTAACAAAACCATCCTGAATACGCATCATCTTACCGCCCTGATTACCGTAGGCCCAGTGGCCTCGTTGCAATTGTGCGGCGAGAATCCGATCGCTGCAGGTCAGTCCGGCCTCGAGGTGGCGCTTGTCGCCAAACAGTTCGTAGGCGCGGAAGAAGCCCAACGCGGCGTGGCGCAATTTCTGGGCGTCCCGGTCGGTGTACGCCTCCGGAATCAGTTGAAGCTGCGCGTCGAGCCAGGTGCGCACGGCCTTCTCAGCCCGCTCCACATCGCTGAAATTGGGATGCACCATCCGGTCTGCAATTCTCATCCTTCGCAACAGCTCAGCCAGTTCTGCCTCTTTGACGGCGCGCTCTTGGTTTGTCAGCTCTTCGTAGTGAACCGTCTCTCCTCCGAACAGCTTCACCCGCTCCTCCCAGGACAAACCCTCGTCGGAGAGGACTTCGTAGGACAGGTTCTTGTAGTGGCCGATCTTCTCGTCGAAGACCAGTGGCTGGGCGCTCGATGGTGGCCAGGCTCCCAGGATGACGAATGCCAGGGAGCCCACGGCGAGGGGCGTGCGAGAATGTTTCATATCTTGGCGCAGTTATCGTAGCCCTGCGTAGCGGTGACTATGAGGGAAGGCCCTCCGATCACCATCAAAACCGGGTGGACACGAAGAAGCGACGAGGGCAGTCCAAGATTTCCATAGCCCCATTCCCAACCCAGAATGGCTGGAAATGAACCCGGCCCCAGGCGCAGGGGGCAAGCGGGGGGGAGGGGCTTGTGGCTGACTAGACCCAATCCACGCGGATCGGGGCGGGGTGAGGTTAGTCCTTGGCCTCTTCCTCCGTCTCAACCTCTTCGCCTTTGCTGTTCCAATATTTCACTGAGACCACTTTGCCGTCTTTGAGGGTTCTTTCCTTCAACTTCCGCCCGTCCTTATAGGCGGTCTCGATAGTTGGTTTCGCATCAAACTCTCTGAGTTCGCTTTTATACCTTCGAGCCCACCCATACAGGATCACAAGATTTATGGGGATCGCTAGTGCAATCATCCAAAGCATCATCGGGTAGGAATCTACACCCTCATCCCAAAGATAGAAGATAGCCGCGGACGGCATCAAGACTGCAATTGGAGCTACAAAATACTTAAGCGCTCGCTCCACAGCTTCTTCCCCGGATTGCCCTCCATCTGTCATAATTAAATAACGGTCAGTTTCCCACGGAAACTACCCCCCCCAGGCGCAGTCGGCAAGCGGGGAGAGGCTAGACCCGATCCACGCGGATCTGGGCGGGGTGAGGGATCAGGGTTTCTCGCTGATCAGTTTTACAGGCCTGTCTGCAAAAGTCTCACCCCAGCCCTTCGCTTCGGGTTTGTGGTAGATGGTGGGGGTGCAAAATGAAAGCCATACACCTCATTTGAGAGAGAGAAGGTAACAGAAAACTCCTCCTCAGGTCACGACTGAAAAGAAAACCGGACTATTTCAATTTTGATTTTACTTCAACCTGCCCCAGCACTGTCCAGCCCTCCTTAACGAGTAAATCATTAGCCAAACGGATTGCCGGTCTCTTTTTCCAGGGGTCTTCAATCCCAAAACCCAGTTGGTAGGTTCCTGCTTTTGCTGGAGCAGGTAAAGTCGCCTTGAGTTCAAACTTACCGGGCAGCCATTTACGGACATCATCTTTCAGTTGAACTGAGGATAACACCGTTCCTTGATCATTCAGCCATGCCAACTTGATGAGCCACGGATAATAAAATGGAGCCACCCCCTCATTCACTCCCTGCAGAACGACCTTGCAATGAGCCCCGGACACAACACTTCGTAAATGGCGGATTTCAGTCAGCCGAAACTGGTATCCCATTTGCCGGACCAGTTGGTCACTACGCGCAATAAAATCATCTGAGGTCTTGGCTTCCAAGCCCGGCCCGTAAGGACCTACCCAGGAAAAATGTGACCGGCTCGTCATTGCCCGGGTGAACTCCCACCGTTTGCCTAACCATTTTTTGGCGGCATTAGGAACCATCTCCCCACCAACCACCGTCTGTTTCCAGGAATTAATGTGGCCAGACCGGCGCATGCGGGCGAGAAACGACCAGTCCTTTCCGTTATCGGTATCCTCTGGGAACATATCGTCGTGAAACCCAATGGACTGATACTTGGCAAGAGTACCATCGGCGTAACGGGCCATCAGTTGTTTATTGGGAAACGCCTTGAGATAGGCCCGAAGAACACGGTGCTGGGTGGCCTCAGAAGCAAACAATTCCTCACGCGGATAAGTATGCCACTCACCCCAGAACCCCAGGAGACCCAGTTGAATAAAAGCCACACGGGGATGGGTGTTGTAGCGTTTGCCCATGGCGGCAATCAACCGCTCCAGTGCCAGCACCATTTGCGAGTGGTTGTAGTCCGGGCTCTTGCCTCCTCCATGGGCCCGGTAATCTTTTTCAGTCACCCCCTTGGCACGCAGCCACTCAGGCAATCCCGAAGGCTTCTTTGGATAATCCACATAAACCCGAAGGACAACGTGCTTGCCGCTTGCCCGTGGGTGCGACCATTTCTTTTTCTCCCAAGCCTCAAAGGCATACCTGCCTTCAGTCGGTTCAAGTTCTTTCCAAGAAACATACTGAAAGACCATTGAGTAGGGCCGATGGATTTCCCCGGCGCTCGTATAGAGGCAATACCCCTTGAGTGGATTATCCAGAGGCCCGGGAGCCGATGCCGGCCGGGCAATCACAAGTCTAACGTCCGGTTTCTCAAGATCCGCCGACGACAGAATAGGAACCAGCAACAGACCAACCAAAAATATTTTGGAGAACGGAAACATTTCTACTGATTGCTAGGAAATTGCTTTTCCAGCTCTGATTTCTTGGATCTTCACGGGCCGGGGTAGGTGGGGGTGCAAACTTCTGGGAGCTCACGGCTCCGACTGAGTAGATGGTCGCTCCGAGCGACTCGATCTGTGGTCGGGCCGTTCTATGGAGCAGGAACATGCACCGTGACGTCGTCGATGTACCAGCCAGCTTCATCGAAGAGGTCATCGTCGTCGCTCACGAAGCCGAATGCAATGATCACCGAGCGGCCTAAGGCCGCCGACGGCAGTTCGGCCGAGAACTCGAGCCAGTCAGGTGCGGCATGCAGCCCGTTGATGTGGGTTTCGACGACTCCGAGTTCGGCGAAGGTTCCCGGCTCGACGACGCGAATTGTTCCGTGATCGAGGTTCTCGAAGGGATCGACATCGACCCACTGGCGCATCGTGAGGCTCGCGGCGATGGCGGCGCTCAGGTCGATGACCGGAGTGCGTAGCCAGGTCCGGGATCCAATGCCGTAATTGTCCTGGAGGTTGATGCCCACGCAGTTCGTGCCGCTGAAGGCCGCCGGGGGACCGGTGATGGGCCCGCCGGACGGATCACCCAGCTCCCAAACGGAATTCATCTCGGAATCGCCCGGATCGAAGGCGGTGGCCCAGCCCGCGGGAAGGCTGTCCGCGGCGGTAGAGTCAAAGTACTCTTCGAAGATGGCGACGGGCGGGCGCATGAACTCCTGGACGCGATAGAAGCGAGCTCTCTCGCCCGGCCGTGCGAAAGAGTGGCGGTTGAGCGGGGCCGTGTTCGGGATTTCAAAGACGCCATTGTTCTCCTCCGCACCGGGGACGTTGACGGACTCCCAGGTGGAGAGATCAGCTGCGAGATCCGGGCTGCTCAGGATTACGTAGTGCATTCCGGGTTTGCTCTCCCAAGCCAATTCGATGCTGTCGCTGTCCCCAACGTAGTTCACCTCCGTGATCGGGAGGAGGGGGAGGCCGGAGGCGCCGTTGATCACCTCGAGCGAATCGAAGTTCATGATGCCCCGCCCGTCGAAAGAGTTTCCCGCGAGCATCATGATGCGGAAACCCGTGTCGAATTCCGTGTCGAGACCAACCGCCTCGTAGGTCGAGCTCGCCAGGAGGGTCTCGCCGTCGTGCCAGGAAAACTCGGTATCGGTGAGTTCGAGGCGGAATGAATGGCTGTCGGTCTCCCAGTTCCACTCGGGGATGTCGACATTGGTGAGGGTCACTCCGCTGGTATTTTCGGCCTTGGTATCATTGGCGGTAACGACCACGCCGGCGGCGCCGTTTTTGCGTCCATCACCCATGGTATGCAGGTCGAGCCAGATCCCGCCGCTGTCATTCTGCCAGTGTTGACGGCTCCAATTGTTGTCTTCGCGGGCATTGACGATTCCCATCATGGGGCGATGGGTATTGCCATTGGCCTGCGCACTGATGGTTTCGGCCGTGCCGAAGGTCCAGATGATCTGGGTGGTCTCGCCCGCGGGCGGAAGTGGGAAGACATGGACGGAATCGATCTCGCCGTGGCCCCAGTCTCCGCCGTCTCCGTTCCAGGTGATGTTGCCGTTCCCGACCGTGAAGGAGCGACCGCCGCGCGACTCCCAGTCGGCTGGATTGATCTCGTTGCCGTCGAAATCGTCAAAGAAGTCGTCCGTGAAATACCTGAGAGGCGGGTGGACCTTGACCTGAACGCTGCGGGTCGCCCGCTCGCCGTTGACGGTGGTGGTGAGGAGGTAGGTGACAATCGTGATTTCTTCGACGGCCGGTGCAGCAACCTGGACCTGGCCCTGCCCATCTGTGGTGTTGGCATCGACGTTGCCCACTCCCTGGTCGATGAAGACGCCGGCGGTGGAATCGACCTCCCAATTCAGGGTGAACTCGTCACCTGCGGTGGCTTCGGCGACAGAGGAGGAGAAGGATTTGATGGCAGCGGGCGGTTCCCCGGCGTTGGTGATGGAAACTCGATCGAGGGAGGTCGTGCCGCGTCCCTGGTCAAAGTTCATGCCGATGGCGAAGACGCGGTAGCCGTTGGCGAACTCGGCATCGAGTTCGAGGCTGGTCCAGACGCTGGTGAGCATTTGGACGCCATCCTCGAACCAGGTGAATCCGGTGTCCGTCAGGTCGAGGCGGATCACCTTGTTTTCGGTCTGCCAGTTCCAATTGATCTGCTGAAAGCCGAGATCGTTGGCATTGCTGCTGGGCTCCTTGGTGTCGTTGGCACCGCGCAGGTTGCCCGCCACCGTGCTCGGATTTGCGTTGGCGATGTTGTCGATGTCGTACCACAAGCCCCCGGTGGAATTGTGCCAGTGCTCTCGGCGGTTGCCTCCCTGATTCGCACTGTGGATCCCTACTTGGTAGCGGATGGACCGTCCGGTGTCATTGGTGATCTGTCCCGGCCCCAGCGTCCACTCGATGGTGGTCGTCTCGCCGACTGGAGGCAGGAAGAAGGTGTCTACGGTACCGAGTTCTCCAGTTCCCCAATTGCCTGCGTCGGCCTGCCAGGTCAGGACTCCGTCAGCAATGACATAGGACTTGGGGCCGCTCGACTCCCAGACGGTGGTGTCCAGGTTGGGACTGTCGAATTCATCAACGATGTCGATTGCAGCGGCGGAACCTGCGAGGCAGGTGCAGGCCAGCGTGAGGGCACGAATATTGGGAACCAGCGAGAGCGGTTTTAAGAAGGACATTGCTATGATGGGTTATTGCTAGGAACAGGCGGAACAGGCGGAACAGGCGGAACAGGCGGAACAGGCGGAACAGGCGGAACAGGCGGAACAGGCGGAACAGGCGGAACAGGCGGAACAGGCGGAACAGGCGGACC
>Ga0315338_1000295_pt1 | contig 142496 bp, 118 predicted proteins | sample ASW8metaG_FD_204518 | JGI IMG/M metagenome (GOLD analysis project Ga0315338, IMG submission 204518) | Ammonia-oxidizing marine archaeal communities from Monterey Bay, California, United States - ASW #8 | ecosystem: Environmental > Aquatic > Marine > Coastal | place: USA: California | collected... | reverse complement strand
TGCTGCTGTCCCAGTCATTGCTCGAGCTGCCGTCGTTGCTCTTCTGATCGTTGCTGAAGTTGTCCGATTTGCCGTCCCGGGACCGCTTGTCGTTCGACTTCTTGTCGTTCGATTTCTTGTCGGGAGAGGTGGGTTTCTTGCCGGAACTGTTGTCGTCCTGGTCGCCGGCGGTGCTCATGGTGATCTGGGACGACGGACCAGCCGGCGAGTCGCCGTTGTCGGAGCCGCAGGCGGCAAACAGCATGGCCGCGAGAGCCGCGAGGCTCACGATTGAAATGATGATTCGATGGTTCATTTTGATCCTCCTAGCCGAATAGGCGCTGGAATGGACGGTAGTCCGCATCGCCAGGAACAAAAGTCCCGGGCCGCGTCGTAACACGCCGTTCTTGAAAGGCCTGTGAGTCGATGAGTGCTGGGAGGTCTGGGCGACGGCTAGGGGGGCGGCGTGGTCCCTTGGTCGGACGCGCGCAGCAGGCGCGTGACCACCGGGAATAACTCGTCCGCGACGAGCTCGTGCGCGAAAGCACTCGGGTGTTCGTCGTTCGGAGCAACTTTCAATATCTCGGGACCGTGCTCCTTTCGAGAGATGGCAAACGGTGCGGTGACGTCCACGAAAGCGATCTCGCGCTCGGGCACGGCGAAGGCCTCTTCGAGCGACGCCGCCGACTGGGCACCGGAGCCTCTGGTCGGGATGTAAACCACGACCAGCTCGGCTCCGAGCTCTTCGACCCGTTGAACCATCTCCCTCACGAGCAACTCTATCGCCGCCGCGCGGTATGGCTCTCCCGATGCGTGCTGCGAGTACCGGTGATTGAGACCTCTTTGGCCGTCCCCGGTTACGTTGAGAAGATCGCGGCGGATGGCCCAGTAGATGTCGGAGAACGCGAACTCGTGAGCGAGGATGACGTCGTCCAGGTAATCGTAATATTCGGCGGAGCTCCGCTCCGGGTAAGAGATGAACGGGCGGTCGAGCTCGTCGAAATCGACGAATGCGACGGTGCGGCACAACGGAGACAGACTGGGCGCACACGGAACGAGAGATCGTCGTACGTGGTCCGCGATGAAGCCGTAAACCACGACGCGGGGACGTAGGTGTCGATACTTCTCGAGCGACAGCATCGAGGCTGTCATCCCGTAGCTCGCAATCGCGACGTTCGCGAGCGTCCACCCCCCACGCTCGGCGACGAGACGCGCGAAAGTGTCGGGTTCGTCGACGCCGTGTCCCCAGGTGAACGAGCCCCCAATGGCGAGGATATCGACTTCCTTATCCGCAGCGATTCCGCGACCGGAAACGCGCGCGCCGTTACCGTCGGTGTGAACCGTGTATCGCGGCTCCGCCGTGTGGGACATCGTGATGTTGGCGCGCTGGCTATAACCGATGAGTGGGTCTTCCTGAATGAACGACTCGCCGCTGAAGGCAAAGCTCGAGCCCTCATAGTGCTGGCGTGCCCGCACGAAATAGAAGCCAAGAACAGCGAGACCGCAAAAGGTGAGGACCGCGACGGCGAGCGTAATCGCAAAAATCTGCTGGCGCGTCACGGGCATGGTGGAGCGTAGCACGTGGAAGCGCGGCAACCGCGCTGCCCACTCTACGGCTGACGTCGATAAAGCTGCGGGGCGAGATCCGGTCCCGGCGAGTGAAGCAGGTCGCCGTTCTCCATCACATCCACGCCGTGATTACCGAGAGACTCGACATAACCCAGCAGCTTCCCCGTCGCAGGGTCCACTTTGAGCAGCCAGCCCGGAGCGTTGTTCGGCCCACGCGGGACGCTCGACAACCATAGAGCGTTACCGGCGAGCTCCAGTCCAAAGGTCTTTCCAAAGGTCGACCATTCGCCCAGATACGCTCCGTCCATATCGAAACGTTGCACTCGCCCGTTCTCACGATCGGCGACGTAGACGACGCCGTTGTCATCGATCTGAATCGAGTGAGGGAGCCGGAACTGGCCCGGGCCCGTCCCGGCACTGCCCCACTCTTTCAGCTTCCGACCCTCCGGCGAGTACTCGAGTATCCGCGCGTTTCGATAGCCGTCGGCCACGAAAACATGACCGTTCGGCGCAAAGGCAACATCCGTGGTACCGCAAAAGTTACCGCAGTCGGCTGGTATTCCGCCGACCTCGATGCGCAACAACGTCTCTCCGTCGGGAGAGAACTTGTACACCATCGAGCTTCCGGAATCCGTCGTCCAGACGTTTCCGTCCACGTCGACACGGATGGCGTGCGGTGTCGTGTAGAGCCCTCGCCCCCAGGAACGGACCACGTTGCCGCTCGAGTCGACAACGACGACGGGATCGGCTTTGTCCCCTCGGTTAAGCAGGTAGACGAGGCCTCGGTCATCCGACGCTACCCACGACACCATCCCGAGCCCCCATCCATCGGCCGAGGGCTCGCGCACGCCGATGGGCGTCGCCTCGAAGGGTAGCGCGGGCGCGGCCCCGACGAGCACGAGCAGGCTTCTGTTCTGCGCCTCGGCGCGCGCCCGGTCTTCGGGCGTCATGCTGGCGAGGTCCTGCAGCGGGCCAAACCCCAGCAACAACAAGAGAGCGAAAGCCTGAAATGTCAGCATGCGACCTCCGGCCGCGGACGGCGTTCGATGATGTCGAAAGCTATGGTGTGTACCAGATCGGTGACGTATAAGCGCGCTCCTGAGTCGTCATGGGCACGTCGTCCGTCATCGTGATGCCGAAACGCTTGGACTCGTAGGCCGTCCACCGCGGCGTCGGGATCTCGATCACCTTGGCATAGTAGAAAGCCCTGAGCGCCGGATCGAAGTCCGGATCCGTCCAGACGGTAATCAATTCCGGGTCACCGATGGTGTTCCGCCACGTGGCGTTGGCGACGTCCACGGTGTTGCCGACCGCCGGCACCTTACCGTCGGCACCAGGCGTGCGCGACTCCGAATCACTCCAGGCGACGTCGTAGACTTTCTCGTGCGTCGTTTCGCCGTTGGCGTCGAGCCATCCCTTCACGATCTGTATCCGATCCAGGTTGCCGCTGATGGGGTCCTTCAACGCGGCGATGAGAAATGACGGGGATTTACCCTCGGGTGCGTCCTCGAGATCGCCACCCATCGAAACGCCCTTCCGGTAGCCGATGTCGGCGGGTAGTCGGCTCATCGCGTCGTCGGCAACGAAATCCCACCCGCCGAAGAAACGCACCATCATGCGCGAGCCGGTCGTCGCGTAGACTTCCTTGCGCTCCATCGCGTCGAAGATCGCTTCGCGGGTATTCTCCGTAGCCCATACGGCTGCCAAACCGGACGCGGCAACAGACCAGCCCTCGTACTCCGCGTCACCGAACTTGGCCATCGGGTGCTCCCAGCGCGCCGGGCCGGGCTCGCTACCGGAGTGCTTGCCGAAGAAGTTGTCCTCCTCCATCGCAGCAAGCGATGTGTGGGTGTCCGTCGATCCCACCATTCCGAATTTGTACGGGTTGACGCCGAGTCGGTTCTCGAGCTCGAGCCCGTTCCTGAGCGCGCTCCGCGCATACTCGTATTCGAGCATCTCATCCGTCTTCGGACGGCTCAGATTCAAGTTTCCCTTCGCCCAGGTCTCGTAGTCCGCGAACTCGTCATCCGGTGACAAGAACGGGTGAGCCTCGCCGTCGCCCTTCATCTGAGTCGCTTCGTACAATGGCTCCCACTTGATGCGCTCGGTGGCATAGTGCGTATCAATCTCGCGACCGGTATATTGTCTGTCGACCGGAAACATGACGCCGTTCGACATGTTGCCGTTATGAGCAAGGGCGAGGACGTCGCCGCCCGTTTTCTCCTCATAGGCAGCCATCACCTTCCAAAGCTCCATCGGATCCGTGCTGCCCAACGGCGCTTGCGTCGTGTAGGGGATGGTCTGGAGCGCGTTCGCGGCGTCGTCGCGATAGATCACGACGCGGTGCAGATTGTCTCCGTCATCGAGGGACGTCCATTCGTAACCGATGAAGGCCGTGAAGACACCGGGGTCATTGGCTTCCTCCGCGGCTTTGACGATGTGCTCCCAAGTGGACTTGAACGCCTTGGTGCCGGGCTCGACGGCGAGCGCGTCGGATATCTTGACGCCCCGCGAGAAGGCATCGATGAGCTCGGCACTCGCCGCGACGGCTTCCGTCCCGCCGGCCATGACCATATCGTAGATACGCCGACCTTCCTTGTCGGCAAGAATGTCCGGGTGTCCGTCGAAGAGCCTCGTGAACAGGCCCATATTGTCGGAATGGTCTGCCACGACGAGAAAATCCAAAGGCCGCGACAGCTTTGCCGGAAGCCCGGTCGCCGACGTCACCTGCTCGCCCTTTGCGAACCGGTAGGCCTCAGCCGGCGGCAAACGATTGCCGAAGGCACCCGCGTCAAAAGACAAAGCCGTATGCACGTGAGTGTCGCCCCACATGACCTGGGTAGGAAAGTTGCGGTCGGCGTATGGAGAGAACGCTTGCTTGCGCGCGCCCGCCGTCTCAGCCGCACCGTGCAGCTGTTGCGCGTTCGCGAAGGGACGCATGGGTACGACCAACGCGGCGAGCAACAGCAAAAAGACAAACAACCGGGTTTTCATTCGTAGCTCCGTCTCGATATCCAAAATAGCGGTGATGCGGCGTATTGTAGCCGCTCGGCGCCTCGCGTGACGCAACAAAAGCACGAGCCACCTGCAATTGGAAGCGAGCCCCTCTCTCGTGTACGCTTGAGACAGCTCTCAAGGAGTCTCGCCCATGACGCAGGCGCGCCTATTCTTCATCGTCTCGCTCCTCTTCCCTCTTGTTTTCACCGGCTCCGCGAGCCGCCAGAGCGAGCTCGCCTTGAGACGCTTTTTCGAAGGCAAGCAGATCGTCGTCAAGATGGACATGCCGGGAGACAAAAGCGGCGTTGACGTGCATCCCGACACGACCCAACCGGTGGACTACAACGAGGTCGGGGACCGGCTACGCGAATACGGGGTCGCGCTGTACCGAGGCGATAGCGCCACCGTGACCTTGGTCAAGGTGAAAGGCAAGAACATCGAGTTCCAGCTCGGGGGCGGCGGCGCGAGAGACTCGGGTGCTCCCTACATCAGCACTTACGTTCCGAAATCGAACCGGGAGCGGCGCCTCGAGGACGCGGTACGAAACGAGACGGACCCAGCGCGAAAAAGAGAACTGCAGGACGACCTCGACGACGAGCGAGACCGTCGACGGCGCGAAGAGAACCGTCTGCGCCGTGAGGCGGAACAGTCGAGAGAGCTCGCGCGCGTCAACGAACGAGAGCGGCGCGCCCAGGGCGGTTCGCGTTTCAACATTTGGTATGAGAACGGAGTGCCTCCCTACGCCTTGCTCCCCGAAGCGGTCATGCACGCGCTCGGCGAATATGTCGACTTCCCCACGCCGTCCGACGCGAACAGCCCCGCTAGCCTGCAGCTATCGGACACACCCAATCCCCTCGAGTTGCGGAAAGGAATGACGGAGCGCGAGGTCAACGCCCGCTTCGGCGAGCCCGACTCACGGAGCGTCGACCAGGCCGGCGGAGTGGAGATCACCGCCTGTGAGTACGTGCTCGACCGCGCCACCCTGTCGGTGCGCTTCGCCGGAGGCGTGCTCGTTCATTACGTCCTGACGTCCCGATAGAATCGACGCGATCCGACAGCCTTCGACGGCGCCGGTGATACTATCCGGACACTTCAAGTTCGTTCCCGTGCCATTCCGGCGTGAACGGGACCCGAGGCCAAGCGCCTCGACTTTCTAGGAGGATCAAGAACGTGGCGATTTATAGCTGTCCAAAATGCGGGATGAGCATCGGTACCATGACGTGCGGCTCTTGTAACAAGGAGTTGGTCCACGACACGCTGCAACTAGAAGGCGGGAACGCGGTCGACATCGCGAAGTGCCCCGACGGTCACGGCAAGATCAAGTCTCCGCAGTGCTGCGGCGACGACATGAGCTGTACGATCTAGCGCGGCCGCGCTAGACGTTCCGCTATCTGCGCTTCACGAACGAGACGATCTTCTCGAGCGCGACGTCATCCACGGCTAGCGAGCTGTGGATGCCTCTGTGATCGCGATCCGCGATCTGCACCGTCGCGACGTCCTTGTGCCCCTCGGCTTCTAGCGCGGCCTTCAAGTCTTCGTTCTGCTCGCGCCGCCAAGGGTCATCGCCGTCGGCGTAGAGAAGCAGCATCGGCGGCGCATCGTCACGGACGAATTGTGACGGCGAAGCTCCGAGCCAGTCGAACGGGTCTTCACCCCAAACGTCTTTGGAACGATCCGGGGCGACTTTGTCTACATAGAAGAAGCCGCTGATCGGCGCCGCGCCGGCGAGATCGTTCGGGCTCATCGATTCGTGTATCAAGTAACGCGGATCGAGCACGAGGAGCGCCGCCAAGTAGGCGCCGGCGGAGTGACCCGAGACGAAAATCTTGGCCGGGTCGCCGCCATATTGGCCGATGTTCCGGTGCACCCACGCGGTGGACCGCGCCGCATCCTTGGCATGATCGGGGTGGGCAACGCTAGGCGACAAGCGGTAGTTCACGACCGCGGCGCCGATGCCGCGTGAGGCCAAGGCTTGGCCCACATGCACGGAGCCGTCCTTGTTGCCGTTCGTCAAGCCGCCGCCATGAAAGAACACGACGACCGGAAACCCCGCCTGAGCTTCGGGCAGGTAGAGGTCGAGCTTGTCCTTGGCGTCGGCGTAGTCCTGTCCTTCGACATAGTCGAGGTTTTGAACGACACGCACTCCGTCCGCTGCAATGGCGGCGGATGACATCAGAACGAGCGACAGCAACAAGACTCTCATGAGTGCCTCCTGGACGACAGATTTTCGGCCCTCGCGCGTGCGGATGCAACCCGCTGCCACGAGACCGATCCGGATGGAGCGCGACAGCCGCACCGTTTATCGAAACGGGTGTATCCTTACCCGGCAATTTGACCGACGGTCTTGTCCGCGGGACGACGTGATTCCGCCGCTTCCTCAGGACGAAAAGGCCGCGCGTATTAGAGGAAAAGGAGCTGCCATGTCATCGATGCAAGCCTTGAAATCCGTAGTGTTCGTCTGCGCCGTGTCTTCTCTGGTCGGCTGCGCGGCCGAATCGACAACGCCCGACGCCGGAGCCGAAGCGCCCGCTATGGCCACGGGAAACCCCATCAGCGGCGAGGGCATGCCGAATCCGGCACCGAACGTCACGCAAAACTGGGGCACCCTTCCCGATGGAAGAGAGTGGGGCTCGACCGCCGGTATCGACATCGACCCGGGCGACGGGCACATATGGGCGTATGAGCGCTGCGGAGCCGGCAATTTCGGCGCCGGGACTCCCATCAACTGCGACAACAATCCTGTCGACCCGATCTTCAAGTTCGACCGTAACACCGGCGAGATACTAGCGAACTTCGGCGGCGGCCTCATGGTCACGCCACACGGCATCCACGTCGACGCCGATGGCAATGTCTGGGTGACGGACTTCGCCGGGAACGAGGAAGGGACGAAGGGACACCAGGTCCACAAGTTCAGCCCGGACGGCGAGCTGATGATGAGCCTCGGCACCGCGGGCCAACCGGGCAGCGGACCGAACCAGTTCAACCAACCGAACGACGTCGTCACCGGACCGGACGGGAGCATCTACGTGGGCGATGGCCACAGCGGCCAGGGGATGACGACCAACAGCGCGATGGAAGAGGGCCTTGCCGCCGGCCTCACCGCCCGCATCCTCAAGTTCTCGGCCGACGGAACCTTCGTAAAGGAATGGGGCCAGATCGGCGTCCGTCATGGTGAGTTCCGTACCCCGCACGCGTTGGCCTTCGATAGTCAGGGCCGCCTGTGGGTCGCGGACCGCGGAAACCATCGCCTCGAGATCTTCGACCAGGACGGAAACTACCTCGAGTCCCGCTACGCGTACGGCCGGATCAGCGGCATCTTCATCAAAGACGAGATGATGTACGCGATCGACTCCGAGTCGAGCCCGACCAACCACGCGAACTGGCGCAACGGCGTCCGTATCGGCCCGATCGATGAAGACCACATCGTGTCCTTCATCCCGCCGTTCGAGCGCGAGAGCAGGGTCTATCAGGGCACCGCGGGCGAAGGCGTTGCCGTCGACGCGGACGGCAATGTATTTGCGGCGGAGGGGCCGAACTCGCTGAGCCAAGCCGGTGGCGCCTTCACGAAGTACTCGGTATCCCAATAGCCGGATAGAAGACGGCTCGTTCACTCCCGTCCGCCGACGCGGGCGGGAGTCACTGTGAAGAGCGATGGTGGCCCTCTCGACGTGGATCGAGTCACACCAAGGCCTTCTCTTCTGGGTGGGCGCGGCCTCGCTTGCGTTGCTGGTCGCGACGCTCGCGGTCTTACCCTTCGTGGTGGCGAAGCTGCCGGAGGACTACTTCACCCGCGAGCGACGGCAGTCGGCGCGAAAGCATCGCAAGTACCCTCTGTTCTGGGCTTTCCTCACGCTGGGTCAGAACGCGCTCGGTATCTTTCTCGTCCTGGCGGGACTGGCCATGCTCGTCTTGCCCGGCCAGGGACTCCTTGTGATTCTGATCGGCCTCGCTCTTACGAACTTCCCGGGAAAGTACGCGATCGAGCGGCGCATCATTCGCATGCCGGCGATAGCAGCCTCGCTCAACAAGATTCGAAAGCTCGCCGGCCGCCCCGCGCTGAGATTACCGCCGACGCGTGAGCCTTGATGCGCCCCGGGTTCCGATCGTTCTTCCTCCCTTTTGTTCGCTCAGGGCTCACCGAGACGCTTCAACCCTTCGATGAGCGGATGCCAGCCGAACAGAAGCGAGACGCGAAACCCGTCCATGCGTAGATCGGTCGGCTCGCTGTCGTTCACCGTGGCCATGTAGCCCGCGGTGAGCTGAAGACTGTCGTTGATCTGATAGCCGAGCGTGAAACCCGCAGAAACCATCGCGAGCGGATCGCCCTCGATGCCATCGATCGTGGACGCGCCGCCCGACATCCAGTTCATGTCGAGTGATACCCATAGCTCCTCGACGAGGTCACGGGTGAGGTGCGCATCGAGCTGGAACTTCGGGTCGGTCGAGAGCGTCGTGCCGACGAAATCGACGTTGTCGCCATACAGCCAGACGGAGGGGAGAAACTCGAGCGTGGTGCGCCGTCCCGGCACCCAAGGTCCCAGCTGCCAAACGATGGGGGCACCCACACGGCCATACCAGCGATTCTGGCCGAGATTCAGCGGCGCCTCGTTGTCGTACTCACCAATGGGAAAACTGAGATCCGCGAGTACGTCGACGGAGAATCCCGGCTCGTAGCGCAAGAGCGCCGGCATATCCCGGATCGGAGGCGGGCCAATGACGTTGACGTCGATCTCGATGAGGGGATCGCCGTACCCGCTGGCCGCTTCGCCGAAGGTCTGTCCGAAGATGGAAGTCGTACCCGAGAGCCGACCCATGGGCACGAGGACCGCCGCCATCGCCGAGCGGTCGAAGAGCGAAAACGTATGAGCGTATCCGGCGAGCACTACCGTGCCTTCGAAGCTGGCCTCCGGCACGACCGCATGCGCCGGGTCCACGGGGTTGGCATTCCCGCTCAATGACATGCCGATGACCGGCACGGCGCGGCCGCCGATGAGACTCTTCCAGTAGAAGCGCGGTGGGACTTGCGCGGAGGAATAGGTCGCCATCCCCGAAAAGAGGATCGCGATCCACACCGGTACCCAGCGAACGCATCGGAAGTCACTCATTTCTTCGGCTCCTTGACCATTTCGGGAGGCGGTACGAACTGCCGCTTGTTGAGAAGCGGTGGATAGCCGGGATATTCGGGGAACCGTCGCGGTAAGTCGTCTTCCAGGCTCTCGAAAGGTGACCGGCTCGGAAGAATGACGTTGTTCGCGTGCACATAATCGCTCCAGTGGGTAAGCATGACCTCGAGGCGCTCGGGCTCGCTGAGCGATAGGTCCTCGCGCTCGCCGGGGTCGGTCTGAAGGTCGAAGAGTTCCCAATCGCCGGTCCCGTACGGCTTCCACTGCCACCGCAGCTTCCAGTTGGCCTGGCGCACCGCGCGGTTTCCGAAGATCTCCCAGGCAAGATAGTCGTCATCGCCTCGGACCGAGTCGGACTCGCCCGCGAGCAGGCGCTTCCATGACTTCCCCAGGAGCGGCGGCAGCCTCCGCCCCTCGTGGGTTTCGGGGTAGTCGGCTCCCGCGATCTCGAGAAGTGTCGGCATGACGTCGGCGACGTGCATCACTGCGTCTTCGAGACTCCCCTTGGGACGATCGACGCCGGGCCCGCTCACGATGAGCGCGTTACGGATGCCGCCCTCGGCGAGCCAGCCCTTGTACTGGCTGAACGGCGTCATCGAGACCTGAGCCCACATGGGCCCATAGCCCACGAACGATCCGGGATCGCCCCACGCCTTCGGGTGCGTCTGGGACCAGTTCTTGGCCGCCGACAACGCATTCAACGTGCCGGGCGTGCCCGCGATGGTCTCGAAGAGATCCGTCCCTTCGGCCCCGTTGTCGCCGAACACGATGAAGATCGTGTTCTCGTACTCGCCGACCGATTTCAGGTAGTCGACGAGCCGGCCCACGTGATGATCGAAGTTCTCCATCATTCCCGCATAGAGCTCCATCTTCATCCCCAACAGGGCCAATGACGCGGGAGCGAGCTGGGACGGATCCGGGACGAACCACATTCTCTCGGAAAGCTCGGTGCCCTCCGCCATGACGCCGAGCTCGATCTGACGCTCGAGCCGCTCGCGCCGGACGCGGTCCCACCCGCCGTCATAAGCGCCGACGTGTCGACCGCGCCACTCTCGCGGCAAGTGGTAGGGGTCATGTGGCGCCTGGTGAGACACGTAGGCGAAGAACGGCCTTCCGTCGCCGCGGTTGGCCTCGATGAAGTCGATCATCTTGTCGGTATAGGTCCGGGTCGCGTAGTAGTCCTTGGGTAGCTCGCTCAGGTAGAACCCGTCCTCGGTAAAAACCAGCCGGGGCGACAGGGCGGTCACGTTCCTCATGTCCCAGTAGTTCCCGCCGCCGTCGAGCAGGCTGAAGTCACGCTCGAAGCCCCGCGCGCGCGGTATCCTCTCCGGCGCCTTGCCCATGTGCCACTTGCCGGTCATGTAGGTGTGGTAGCCCGCTCCGTGAAGAAGCTGAGGGAGGGTAACGACGTCATCGTTGAGAAAGCCTTCGTAGCCGGGCACCCCCATTTGATTGGGAGCCGTCCACTCATCCATGTTCCCGAGACCGTTGACGTGGGTATCCGTCCCGGAGAGCAGCATCGACCGCGTGGGCGAGCAGCTGGCATGCGTGTAGAACTGAGTGAAACGAACACCGTCTCGCGCGAGTCCGTCCAAGTGAGGCGTTCGGATCTCGCTTCCGAACGAGCCCATGTCCGAGTAGCCCATATCGTCGGCGAGGATGATGACGACGTTCGGGCGCTCATCGCCGAATGAGCTCGCGACGGGCGCCGCGATTGCCAGTAGCCAAGCACCCAAGACCAGTTGGTTACGCTGTCGCACATTCACTCCTTTTCGAGGCCGATGTTCCACGAACGAGAAAGCTTCCTGAGCGGCTCGAGGCCAGCCGATGGCTGTGGCGACGTCTGCGGGTGACGCAGTTCTCGGTACGCCTGCGCGACGTTCGCGTGGAGCCGCGCCGGCTCCGACCACGCCGCGAACGCCCCGAGGTCGATGCGTCGCGCCGCCTCCGCGGCCGTGCGGCCCTCGCGGAAATGCCGTTTCGACTCGATCCAAATGTGAGCGAGGTAGACCTTGGCATCCATGGCTCCTTCGATCCCGCATAGCGGTCCGTGGCCGGGAACGATGACTTCGGGATCGAGCTCGATAATCCAGTCGAGTACGGACAGCCAGTTCGTGAAGCTTCCGGTCACGAGAGGCGTGAGGTCTCGACACACGACGTCGCCGGCGCACAGCACCCTTTCGTTCGGAAGGTAGACGAGCGTGTCTCGGTCGCTATGACAAGCTCCGACGGGCACGAGATGAACCGAAGCCCCGTCGAGCCGGGTCCGATCCAGCGGTCCCGACCAAGAAGAACGGACCCCACACATCTCGGCGCCGGGAAACAGCGCGTTGCCGCCCGTATGTCCCGGATGCCCGTGCGTGTTCACGACGAAGCCGGGAGGCCTTCGCCAAACGCGACCGAACAGCTCGATCATCCGCTGGGCGTGCGTAAGATCGATCTGGGTATCGATCACGAGTCCTCCGCCCGCACTGACCAGGCTCGAGCTCGACTCTCCCGAAACCGTATCGTCCGCGAGGCACGCATAGACACCGTCGGCGACTTCCTCGAGCTTCATCGTGAAGCCGACCTCGTTGACATTTTCGATCCCATGGGCCTAGCCTAGGGCCGATGTCGGGTTCCGAATATCGAAATTCGGCAACACGTCGCTCCGCCTCCGAAGCTACGGTCGCGTCCGGACGACGGTTTGTCACCGTGCTCCAACTCACCGACCCGGCCAATGCCGCCAAAGCTCTAGGGGAAATTGACTTCGACCTCGTCAAGCTGAACACGGGGCGGTTCTTCGTCAAGCGAGTCGTCGTGGATCTCGATGGTTGCTTGCTGGCCTATCACTTCACGTCCCATCCCGGCCGCTCACGCGCGCGGATCGAAGGGCCCCACCAGGTCGTCGTCTCTTTCTCGCCATCCGCGACCGGAACGCTGGACGGCCGCGACATAGCGCCGCAGATGCTGGTGACGGGTCGTAGAGGATCCGATTCGGAGCTGGTAGCCGGCAGCAACTACCGGTCATTGATGTTTCTAGTCCCTCCGGCCACGATAGAGGCAACCATCGACGGTCGAGGTGTTGGACCCCATTTCCTTCGAGGAGAGAACAAGCTCATCGGCGGCTTGTATCGATGGGGACGAAGCGTCGTCCGTGCGGCGGAACAGCGCCCGAAGCTCTTCGAGGAAGACCCTGAGCTTCGCGAACGCGTCCGGCGCGAGATGGTCGAGAGACTCGGCGAGGCACTCGCCTCCACTCGCGACCTCCCGCCGAGCGACGACGAGCTCACCCGTGTCAATCACAGCCGTCTCGTAAGAAGGACACAGGACTATGCGCTCGAGCATATCGACGAGCGCATCCACCTGTCCGAGCTGTGTAGCGCCGTTCGTGTTAGCGAACGCACGCTTCGCTACGCGTTCCAGAACGTTCTCCACATGTCTCCGGTGGCCTATCTATCGCGCCTCCGCCTCCACCGGGTGAGAAAGGCCCTCACCCGGGCGAGCCGGCAGTCAACGACCATCACCACGGCCGCGCTTCATTGGGGGTTCTGGCACGTCGGTGATTTCTCGAAAGCGTACAAGGAGTGCTTCGGTGAGCTTCCATCCGAGACGCTCGCACGGGAATCGTGAGACGCCGGATCGGATGCACTAAACTGGCGCGGGAGCGGGAGGACACATGAAGCAACACATGCGCACCGTCATTTTGATCTCGACCCTATTCTCGTCGGGAGTCGTCACCGGCCAGGAGCCGGACGAGACCGTCGACGCCAAATATGTCTGGGATCTGAGCGAGCTCTTCGAAACGCCGGAGTCGTGGAGTCAGGCTCGTGAAGAAGTGTTGCGGGAGCTGGACGCGATCGAAGCCCGCAAGGGCACGCTCGGCGACAGCGCGGACTCGCTGTATCAAACCTATGCGCTCGTCTCCGACGTCACCCGGAAGGCGGCGCGGGTCTCGGCTTATGCGAGCTTGAAAGCGGACGAGGATCTTCGCGATTCGCCGACACAGGAGCGTCGACAGCTCAGTCAGATCATGTTCGCACGAGCGAACGAGAAGACGGCGTGGATGCAGCCTGAGCTTCTGCAGCTCGGCGAGGACGTCATCGAGCAATTTTTGCGAGAGGACGACCGGCTCTCCCGGTTTGCCTTCCAGCTCAGAGACGGCTTGCGGAACGCGCCTCATACACTCGGCGACGAGGCGGAAGAGACGTTGTCTTTCCTGAGCCAAGTAAACGCTGCGCCCCAGAATATCTACACGGTCGTCGCAAACTCGGACATTCCTTGGCCCACGGTGAAGCTCTCGTCGGGAGAGGAGCACCGGATCGACTCGCAGGGTTACACGCGCTGGCGAGCGAGCGAGAACCGGGAAGACCGAAAGCTCGTCTTCGATGCCTTCTGGAACAAGTGGGTCGAGTACCGCAACAGCGTGGGTGCGGTCCTGAATACCCACGTCCAAACTCAGGCGGCGATGGCGAAGGCCCGCCGCTATGACAGCGTGCTTCAGCGCGAGCTGTTCTCCGACAACCTTCCCGAAGCGGTGTACCGGACGCTAGTCGAAGAGGTGAACAAGGCGCTGCCGACGCTGCACCGCTACTTCGAGCTCCGCGGGCGCATTCTCGGCGTGGATCAGATGCGCTACTACGACATCTACCCGCCGCTCGTGGCGCTCGACAAGACGTTCGATATCGAGACGAGCAAAGACATCACATTGAAAGCCATGGAAGTGCTCGGAGACGACTGGGTGACCATGCAAAGAGACGCCATTTCCGAACGGTGGATGCATGTCTATCCCCAGCGCGGAAAACGACCCGGCGCCTACATGAATCCGGCGGCCTTCGATGTACATCCCTATGTCCTGCTCAACCACAACGACGACTACGCATCGCTGTCGACTTTTGCGCATGAATGGGGCCACGCGATGCATACCCTCTATGCGAAGCAGGCGCAGCCATTCGATACCGCGTTCTACTCGACATTCATCGCTGAAATCCCGTCGACCTCACTCGAGCTCATCCTGCAGGACTACGTGTCGACGCACACGACCGCGGTCGACGAGAAGCTCTTCTATTTAGGGAGTGGTCTCGAGAGCATGCGCGGCACCTTCTTCCGCCAAACGATGTTCGCGGAGTTCGAGCTTGCGCTCTACGAAGCCGCCGAGCGCGGAGAAGCCCTCTCGGGAGAAAGCATCTCCCAGATCTACGGTGACATCTTGAAGCGCTATCACGGGCACGACGAGGGCGTCGTGATCATCGACGATCTCTACACCAACGAATGGATGTTCGTCCCTCACTTCTACTTGAACATGTACGTCTACCAATACGCGACGTCGAAGACAGCGGGCGCCGCGCTCTACCAGAAGATCAAAGACGAGGGTGAAGCAGGTGTGGAGAACTACAAGAACTTGCTTCGCGCGGGAGGCTCCGACTTCCCTTATATATTGTTGAAGAACGCGGGCGTGGATCTGGCAACGCCCGAGCCCTACCGAGCCGCGGTCGCCACTATGAACCAGATCATGGACGAAATGGAAGCACTGCTCGAACAGCGGATGGATCGTTAACCAATCGAAACCACGGAGAGAATTTGATGAGTGATAACCAGGACGCCACGAACACACCGCCACCCCACGCCGTACTCATTCAAATGGCCACGACCTCATGGGTCTCGGCGATCGTCTATGCCGCCGCCAAGCTCGGCCTCGCCGACCACCTCACGGCCGGGCCGAAGAGCGCGGACGAGCTAGCCGAAACGACCCAAACCCACGCGCCCACCTTGCACCGCTTCATGCGAACGCTCGCAGGCCTCGGGATCCTGACCGAAGGCGACGCCGAGCGTTTCGCGCTAACGCCCCTGGGCGAGGCACTCCGATCCGATGCGCCCGGATCCGCGCGAGCGACTCTCATGGCTTTTTGTGGCCCTACTTTCTGGCGCAGCTGGGAAGAGATCGTCTACTCACTCGAGACCGGAAAAACCGGATTCGAGAAAGCCTGGGGCGTTCCCGTGTTCGAGCACCTCGCCAAACATCCCGAGGAGGCCTCTCATTTCAGCGAGGCCATGGTCGGCTTTCACGGAGCGGAGCCTCCGACCGTCGCGGAGGCCTATGATTTTTCGCGGTTCGAGACCGTCGTGGACGTCGGAGGCGCAACCGGAAACATGCTCGCGGCCATCTTGTCCCGCCACCCCGAGCCGCGCGGCGTGCTCTTCGATCGGCCGCACGTGGTCGGTGATGCCCCGGCGCTGCTAGAGGCAAAGGGCGTCTCGGACCGGGTCACGGTCGAGGCGGGAGATTTCTTCGAGACCGTTCCGAGCGGCGGAGATGTCTACATCATGTCGCACATCATCCACGACTGGAATGAGGAGCAATGCCTCACCATCCTGGGCCACTGCCGCAAGGCCATCAAGCCCGATGGACGCCTGTTGATCGTCGAGACGGTCTTGCCGCCGGGCGATACGCCTCATCAAGGCAAGGTGCAGGATATGGTCATGCTCGTGATACCGGGTGGGCAAGAGCGCAGCGAGGCGGAATACGACGCGCTACTCGAGAAAGGCGGCTTCCGTCTTGAGCGTGTCGTGCCGACCACGTCCGTCGTCAGTATTGTAGAGGCCGTTCCGGTCTAGTTCCGCTCGCTAACGGACACGGTTGAGCCAATAGCCCGGTTGACGCTTCATGTGGGCCGCCGCAATTACTTGAATCTCACTCTCAGTCGAAACGAAGACGAGAGCATATGGAAACCTAGGTAAAATTGCTCTTCGAATCCTGAGATCCTCGGGAACATCTAGAAGTCGAGGAAACGATTCCGGTAGCGCTCCTATGCGCCCCAGTACGTCTTCGACATCATCTAGCAGTTCTGATCCGAGGCCCGCACTGCATTCTTCGTACCAAGTCGCCGCCTCGCTGAGCTCGTCGAGGGCCTCGACTCCGAGGCGGACGTTACTCACTCGCGACCGAATCGGTCTTCGATATGTTTCCGCGCGTCGTTCCACGGAATCCCGGGACGTCCCGTCAGAGCAGCACGAGCGCGCTTCTCGATTTCCACGATCCACTCAGCATCGCCCAACGAGCTCGTCGCGGTGTCAACCGCAAACGTTGCTAGCAACTCAGTGATGAGTCGAGCACGCTCCGCCTCGCCCAAGTCTAGCGCCTGTTTGAGAACGTCGTCGGCCGAGGTCGCCATGAACTTAAGTCTACTCGCGGGCCAGGTCGACGAGCAACTTGACGTCTGTCACTCGTCATGGACGGCTCACTGCTCGGATTGGTGGGCCGCCATCAGGTAGTCCCAGTGGTCTCGTGCGTTTTCGAGAATCGAAGGCACGTCCTCCCTGAGGAGATAGCCTTCTTCGACGAGCGCTAGGGATGCGTTCGCCACGAGGCCGAGATAGTGCTCTCGGTTCTCGTAGCGCTCTTCGATCGAGGGCCTCGGATCTTTCTTGGCACTGCGCTCCGCCTTCGTCCGCGGAAACGGTATGTACGAGCCCTGCATGCTGGAAAGCTCGTGGGGCGGCCCGGCCTCCGCGTTGAACAGATTCCAACCGGTATAGGTCGCGAGCGGGACCGAGTGCTCGGGCATCTGGATCCCCACGACTTCGTTGCCATCGTCATCGACCGCAGGAACTCGCATCGGATAGGCACGTCCGATGACCGGCGGCTCCTGAGTAACGATGCCGTCGCTACGAAATTTGGGACCGTAGTCGGCTCGATAGGCCTTGTGGATACGTGTACTCGCCTCGACTCCGGGGATCGCGGGGAAGTCGAGCCGTTCGGGAGCGACGAGCGTCCCTTCCTCGACCCGCCCGTACTGACTCGACGGCGGCTCGGGGCCGCCGGCCGCCCACGCGTCCATGGAAACGAGCAGCGCACGCATGGACCAGTGATACGCCATCGGATTGCTGGCCTGTTGCCCGATGCCACGTTGCGGCGGGAAGCGAGCGGCACCATGCTGAGTGCCCGAGAAGCTATAGACCCGCGTCGAATCCAGCATCGGCGCATCTTCCCTGGCATCGATTGCAGTATGGATCAACGATGCGGCTCGGCCCCAATATTCGTAGGACGAGTTCGTATAGAAGACTTTCGGATGGAACTCCGGCTTCTGGAAAGCAAGGAGACCGTCGTTCGTCCCCGTCTCGAAGTCGACTTGAGGCATATCCGTGAATGGAAAGATATCCGTCGGATGGAACATGTTCAGAAACGGATGCGCGTCCCGAGATGCCTGCGCGAAACGGTGGTTGAAGCTTCCTCTCCCCCCGCCGGCGACGTGCGCGATGACACCGTCGAATACTTTGCGCCGAGCCTCGTCTTCATTGAATCCATAGAAGAGATAGGTCCTAAGGAATCTCCCGCTCTGAGAAATGCCGAACGCGAGCGCCCGGTCAAGAGCACCCCTCGGAATCGACAACGCCTCGGACCCGTCATATTTCACGTGCGAGACCATGTCGCGGATGGCGGCCGGCCCCAGGCCGACGAGAGGAGGGTTTTCGGAGACGTAGACGACCTCGTAGATCCGCTGGGGCTCGAAGCCGGAATCGAGATGCACGCGGGTCGCGTCGAAAACGACCTCGCCGTCCTCCTCCCTACCGAATCGCCAATTCGATCGGGGAATGATCTCTCGTTCGGCGTCGACAGCGTCTCGGACCGTGAGCACGTTCTCGCTCGCGTCGACATCGGCGACGGGGTAGGCGATGTGATTTCGATCCGAGAGCGAGTGGTCCGCTACGCGTTCTCGCGGAACGAAGTCGGACCGGACGAGGCCACGGATCGGCTTACCGCCATCGGTCGCAATCGGGGGAAACATCCTCATCCGACCCGCGACTTCGGGCGTGTCCCATTGCCACCCGACCCACAACAGGGTGAACCCCTGCCGCTGCAAGAATCCATCTCCGAAATGCTCCGGCGTCTCAGGGTCAGCGCTGCGCTCTCCCATGTTGAAGAAACCGAGCAATCCTTTACCGCCTCGATTGCCGACTTCGAGAAGGACCGACCCATTGCCGCGGGCAACGTCCTTTGGCTTGAGGAGATAGAACTCTGCCGACCACTCGACCCGCCCGTCGGAGTTGGTTGGCGCCTTGTCGATATCCGTAATAATAAGGTTAGGGTCGATCGTGGGGTCGGCTGAAAAGTAGACCGTACCCGCGATCTTCTCGTAAGCTCCGGCAAGCCCGAACTCTTTGCCTCCGGCAACGTCCGATCGCTTGGCGACATCCACGCGGACGACTTCAGCGAAGCAAACAGCCGAGCACAACGACACGCTCAAAACCGCGACGGCTACCCTGGTCCCCTTGGTCATAGCGTCCCTCCTCGTGAAAGGAAGCCATGTTACCACCGTGGCGGCAGCCGGTTCGCGAGCCCGGGCCCGCGCAGATCAGTCCATGCCTGCTTGCTCGCGGACGTAGCGAGCCGCCTCCTCGTGGGTCGCGAACCAAACACCACCCTTCGCTTTCATGTGATCGATGAGCCCTTCGAGCGCCACGATCCGCGAGCGGTGCCCGATCACGTGGGGGTGCATCGTCAGGAGAAACATCGTCCCCTCTTCCCACGCCATGTCGAACTCGTCGATCCAGACTTGCATCACGTCACGAGGGTTCATGTAGCTATTGCCCCGAGGGTTGAACAGGGGTGCGTCGTCCAAGATCCACTCGACGGGAAGCTCGACCACGCCGGTGGGCTCTCCGTTTTGGACGAGCTCGTAAGGCCGATCGTCCGCCATCAGCGAGCTCTCGTAGAGGAAGCCGATATCGCGAACGATCTGAAGCGTGTTCGGGCTGTGGTTCCACGACGGCGCTCGATAGCCGACGGGGCGCTCGCCGGTAATCTCCTCGATGCTATCCATGGCCTGCCGGAGGAGGCGTTCCTCCGTCGGCCCGTCGAGCGACGTGTTGAGCTCGTGGATCCATCCGTGCACGGCAATCTCGTGCTTGCCCGATTCCTGAATCAGTCCGGCTTGCTCCGGGGCCAGCTTCAGACTCCACGCGGGAAAGAAGAAAGTCGAAGGGACGTCCTTCTCATTCATGAGGCTGACAACGCGCGGGAGGGCGACGCGGGATCCGTACTGCCCCTGCGAGAGCGGCCCGATGCTCACGACACCGGTACGCAGTCCTTGGACGGTCTCGTTATCGACGTCATAGGACAAGAGCACCGCGACCCGTGCTCCGTCAGGCCACGTCTCGGGGTTCAGGTCTCGCCCCGCGCGCACTTGGTCGACGGCCGAGCGCACGTAATCCTCCGACCAGTTCCACGGCTGGTCAGGATCATGGGTCTGTGCGGGGGCGTCGGCGACTTCGCACGCAAAAGCGGATAGAAGTACTCCCGCACCGAGAGCGGAGAGCAAGTATGAGCGCAAAGGCATGAAGCGAATCCTTTCGATGCGAGACAGCCTACCAATCCCTACGACGCCAATCCAGCAGCCGTATAGAATGGGGCGATGACTTCGAATCGACGCCTCCGCCACGTGCTCCTCGCGTTAGCCGTCTTCGGGCTCGCTCGGCTGGCTCCGGCCGCACCACGAGTGGTGGACCTCCTCGCCCCCGGCGTCCAGAGCTGGCGTAGCCCGGACCTCTCACGGTGGTCGTTCGTCGATGGGGAGATCCACGGTGTAACGAAAACACTCGCCGGCCGGAAAACAGCGCCCGAGTCCAGCTCATTTCTCGTCAGCGAGGAAACGTTCGCGGGCGATCTCTCCGTGTCGATCGACATCACGTTCGACACGGGTCGATATCTGGGGGTCTACCTCGACTTCGGACAGGACACACAAAGCGGCATCTGGATGGCGACCGGCCATCCTCTCCCCGAGGATCCTGACGAGAGACATTTCGAGGTCGAGACCGCGTATATCAAGACGGTCGAGGAATCCGACTGGACGGTGCGGACCCGGGGAGAGCTCTTGATCGAGCCCGGTGAGCGGGTACGTTTGCGATTCGTCAAACGGGGCGAAACTTACAGCGTGTGGCACGACGGCAGGCTCATCGTTACGTACTACAAATCGGGGGGTTATCCGCCGGGACCGCTCCAGCTACGCCTCACGAACGCGAAGGCTCGCATCCATCGACTGGAGATCCAAGCGGAGACCGAAGCCGCTACCAAGTAGATGAAGTCCGCCGCTCCCATGACCGGGGACGGCTTGTCACAGCAGAGAAGATCGCGTGTAATGGCCGTCGTGAATACCGACGAGCCCCTCGCGTGAGGCCTCGCACCAGCTCCAACGAGAACGGAGTCATACGATCATGAGCAAGCCGACCGAACCCAACGTGGAAATGCCTGCCTCTCACTTCGAGATTCTCGGACAGTACTACTATGCGCTCGGACACGGCGCCAGTGGCGTCCACATTCTCCGCCAGACGACCGCCGCCCTCTATGAGCGCTACAAGAACCACATACATCCCGAGGACTGGGCGAAAGACGGGGTCGTCGTACTCTACTGGATCGAGCAGATCGGGCGTACGGCCGCGCAGATGGCCACGTCGGAAGGCAAGACCGAGATCGACAAAGAGCTGTTCGAAGAAGCGGCCGACAGGGTCGAGGGCCACGTCAAACGTATGAAGTGCGGAAACACTTCCGAGCACGCTAGACCTCTGCCCGACGGCAAGTATTGCCATAACTGAGGCTCGGCCTTCGTCCTTGAACGGCGAGCTCGACGACTGGCGCTTTCGCGGCTGATCATGCATCGAGGTGTTCGTCTGCTGGCTCTGGCGGCGGCGGTCGAGATTCTTCTGGGCGTCGTCGCCTATGCAGGCTGGCTCGCCGGTCCGACCCCCTCGGCCACCACGATCTTTCCGCCGTGGCGCTACTTCGTCCACGTGGTGGTGTTCTCGGCGGCGGGCGCGCTCGTGGTGCTGGGCGGCCGCCGGGACGAGCGGGCGTTCCACTGGGGCGTCTTCCTGCTTCTCGTCGCGTCGACGTTTGCGCACACCCTCCTCGGACTGCCGGACACGCGCGGCTTCGCCTTCCGAGCCGCACGCGCGATCGAGCTAAGCGCGTTCTTGCCGGCCGTCTTGTGGCTGTTCTTCCGCGATTTCCCGGACCGCCTTCCTTTCGGGATACCGCAGAGAGTCTCGAGAACCGGCATCGGCACCGCTCTCGTTATTTCCTGGTTTCTCTTCACCGCGACCCTTACCGACTCCGTTCTCAGCGGTCGGGGTAGCGATGCGCTCAGCAGCCTACGTGCCTTTTCGGTCTCGAGTCCTACGGGGTATTACTGGATCCTCCTGTTCGCGATCACGCTTCCGGCGTTTCCGTTCGCCCTCTCTCGAGTTCGATCGGCACCGATCATCGAACGCCGTCGGTTGCGCGTGTTCGTCATGGGCTTCGTTGTCGGCTTTGCACCATTGACGATCCAGGTATTTCTCGAGAGCGCCATCCCCGCTTACAACGCGTTCACGGATCGGCCGTCCGTGCGCGAGATATCCGGACTCGTCGTCCACGGCGCTCTTCTTCTCATCCCGATCGTCACGACCTACTCCGTGCTCGTCGACCACGTGCTGGACGTGCGACTCGTTATCAGGACCGCGATTCGCTACGCGCTCGCGCGTGCATCCATCTTGGCGGCCGCATCATTGCCGATGGCCTGGGCGCTGTGGTCGATTTGGAGCCAACGCGACCGGACGCTCGTTCAGCTGTTCTCCGGCGAGAGCGCATTTTGGCTCCTCTCGGTACCGCTATTCTTCTTCATCGTATGGCGCTTCCAAAAAAGCCTGCTCTTCGCACTCGACCGACGTTTTTTTCGGGAACAGTACGACGCGGGCACGATTCTGACCGAGCTTGCGGAGCGAAGCTCTTCGGCTTCGGACGTCCACGATCTTTCGAACCTCATCATCGCGGAGACGACGCGGGCGCTCCACCTTCGGAACCTGGCCTTGTTCTTTCACGACCAGCACGATCGCCTCGTCACCGCGGACAACGAACATCCGAGCCTTCCCCTGCACTCGAAGCTGGCGGGACTTCTCGGCGGAAGCCGCGAACCGCTCGACGTCGACCTCGCGGATGAGGGCTCCGTGCTCGCGCGACTTCCGGTCACGGAGCAATATTGGCTCGTCGACGGCAAATTCCAGATGCTCGTGCCTGTGCTCGACGTCTCCGATACATTGCTCGGCGTTCTCGCTCTCGGCGGCAAACGCAGCGAGCTTCCGTTCTCGAGAGAAGATCGAGCGCTTCTGAAGTCGATCGCGACCTCTGCAGCGGTGACGATTCAGGGGCGGGGCATCAGCCTCGCGTCGGACGCGCCGGCGGAGACCCGGGAGAGTCCGGCAGAGCGGGCCGAGTCGCGCGCCCGCATGGAGCACGCCGAGGCGGCCCAGCTATGTATCGTGTGTAGAAAGGTGCATGCTTCGTCCGCCAAGAGCTGCGGCTGTGGCGGCACGCTCTCGCCCGCCGGAGTCCCCCACGTCTTGAACGCCAAGTTCGTTCTGTTGGAGCACATCGGCGCCGGCGGGATGGGAGTGGTCTTCCGAGCCCTCGATCGTGCTCTCGACCGCGTGGTTGCCGTGAAGACGTTGCCCCGGGTATCGCCATCGCGCGTCGCCCGGATGCACCGAGAGGCACGCGCCATGGCCGCGGTCTCCCACCAAAACCTCGCTCTCATCTACGCCGCGGAGAGCTGGCGTGGCCTCCCGGTACTCGTCGTCGAGTACCTTCCCGGAGGCACACTTGACGATCGACTGAGAGACGGCCCGCTATCGCCAGCGGAGGTCGTCGCACTTGGTGCATCGATGGCGGCGCCGCTCGAGAAGATCCACGCAGCCGGGATTCTTCATCGCGACATCAAACCTAGCAATATCGGCTTCGCTGTCGACGGTGCGCCGAAGCTCCTGGACTTCGGGCTCGCGCGGATCCTCCGCGAGCACGAGAGCCAACCGGATGAGAGTCCCGACGACGTCCTCAGCTTGGCCGAGCGCGAGACCCGGGACGGCGCAGCCTTTTTCCAGAGCGGTATCTCACAACGCAACCAACTCGTGGGGACGCCCGCCTATATGGCACCCGAAGCGATCGGAGGCTCCTCGCCCGGTCCGTCGTTCGACCTTTGGAGTCTCGCCGTCGTCTTGTACGAAGCCCTCACCGAGACCCACCCTTTTCGCGGCCCTCACGTCGCGGAGACTCTCGAGCGGATCCAAACCCACGATCCCATCGACCCAAGAAGCCTCGCGGACTGCCCTGACGGGCTCGCAGAGTTCCTGATGGGCGCGCTCGCGAAGGAGCCTGGCCGACGACCGCGCACGGCCGCCGTCTTTCGCTCGAGACTACGGCTCGCGCTCGAGCGCGATCGCGCGGATCTGGAGCTCGCCGGCTAGCGACGGGTGTCGACGACGCTCGCGAGCCTTAGGTGCGATCCGACACCAGGACGGTCGCCACGTAAAACAGGGATCCCAGCGCCGGCTCGCTCGGCAATCGCTCGGAGACCTCCGTCAGGATCGAGCCGATGAAGTGGATGTTCTTCGGAAATATCGAGGCTGCCTGAGCGCGGAAGAACGCCGTCGCGCTCAATCGATCGTCTTCATCCAAATAGAGGTGCACCTCGCGTAGGCACTTCGCGTCTTCGTCGTTGCCGTGTTCCGGCATCGGCTCGTTCGAAACGGTGATGACCGCACGTTTCGACTTCGGATATCTCGTCAAGCAGTCGACGACATTCGCGATCTTCCGACGCATACCGTCGCGATAGTCTCCTTGTCCACCGCCCCGCTCGGCGTTGAAATAGCGTTCTTGATCACGGGAGAGGTCCCGCTCCAAGTTCCACGCGCTATAAGCCTCGAGCGCCGCCCGCGGAAACAGATCGGTCTCGACGACGTAGTCGCTCATATCCAGCAACTGGACGTAGTTTCGGACGGAATGCCCGTGAGCAAGCGCGCTCATGTGCTGCCACGCCGCGCGACAGGTTCTCGACTCCATCACCTCCGCTCCTAGAACGCAGGGTCCATGACGATGACGGGCTTTATTACCTCACCGCTGCTCATCGCTCGTACCGCGCCGTCCAAGCTATCGATCGATTCGAATCGGGTGATCATTTCGTCGAAGGGAAACAGCCCTCGCTTCCAAAGGTCGATGAGCCTCGGGATGAACGTCTTCGACTCGGAGTCCCCTTGCACCACACCGCGCAAGGACTTTCCGGGGAGCAGGCCGAGCATCTCGAGGGTCACTTCGGTCCCCGGAACGCCGGGAGCGATCATGGCGGTCACGCCGAGTGGGCCGCAGCAATCGAAGGCTTGGCGCAGAACGTCCGGGATGCCGGTGGTGTCGACGGCGTATTGGCAGCCGTTCGTGCCCGTAACGGATTTGATGTGCTCGACCAGGTCCGTCGGGGCGTCGAACGCATGCGGCGTGCAGGTATGGCTCGCGCCGAGCGACGTCGCCGTTTTCAGCCTCGCCTCGTTGAGATCGACGGCGATGATGTTCATCGCGCCGGCCACCTTCGCCGCCATGATCGCCGAGAGCCCGACACAGCCCGCGCCGAAGACCACAACGCTCGTTCCCCCCTCGACCTGTAGCGTATTGAAGACCGTGCCCGCGCCCGTTTGTACCCCGCACCCTAACGGGGCGAGCGACGCGAGCGGGAGCGACCGATCCACTTTGATGGTATTGCTTTCGTGGGTGAGGGCGTGGGTAGCGAATGACGATTGCTGAAAAAAGGATCCGAAGACATCCGGCGCGTCGCTACCGGGGACACGATGGGTCAGGGATCCATCGGGTCTCTTACCGGCGAAGTTCAAACGGCCGTGGCTGTCACAATAGGACGGTTTGTGCCGCTTGCACTGGAGGCATTGCCCGCAATAGTCGTAGCTCAAAATCACGTGGTCCCCGACGTCGAATCCACTCACGTCTGCTCCGAGCGCATCCACGATTCCGACCCCCTCATGGCCGAGAACGATCGGGAACGAGCACAGGCCTTCGTTCTTCGTCATGACATCGGTGTGACACACCGCCGAGGCCACGACTCTTACTCGCAGCTCGTGCGCCAAAGGTGCCCGTAATATCAGGGCTTCCGTGGTGAAAGGCTCCTCCGGGGCGCGGGCCACCGAGGCCTCGATTCGAGTTCCTTGATCCCGCACGCTGCCGTCACTCCCGTCCACGCGTCGTTGTGAGTCCACGAGCCGCGAGGGTAAACCATCCCGATAGCGAATTTCCATGTTCTGCGTGGAGCGAGTGGCCGAGACGCGGGCGGGCGGGCGCTCGCCGCCCATTCGTTTATTGGGCGATTTCGCGCTACTAATGGTAGCGAAACTCATGCGTCTGCCGTTACGATGCGGGCCGCGGCAGAGCCTTTCTCGAAGTCTCTGCGCGCAGAGATCTATTCGGAGCTAGCTGATGAATGTCTTGCTATATAACCCGGACAACGAAGTCACGAACAACTACATGCCTCACCTGTGGATGTTCGTCCTTCAGGCGGTAACGCCACCCGAGCACAAAGTCTTTCTCATCGACGGCAACGCCCAGCCGATGACCGAGCAACAGATCGCGGACTTCGTTCGGGACAACGACATCGGACTCGCCGGTATCGGCGCGATGACCCGAATGGCCGCTCGAGCTTACCGGATGGCGGACGCGATCCGCGCGGCCGGTGCCAAAGTCGTCATGGGCGGCCCCCACGTGACGGAAGTGCCCGACGAGCCCATCGGCAAGACCGAGGAGCCTCGCCACGCCGATGCCATCGCGCTCGGGGAAGCGGACTACATCTGGCCCAAGATCGTGGAGGACGCGGCTAGAGGCGAGCTGAAAGAAGTCTACCTGCCCGTCGATGAGGCCGGGGCCGAAGTCAAGCCATCGCTGCAGGACTACCCACGGATCCCTTGGGAGCAACTGGACCTCGCGCAGTTCGACCTGATCGCGAAGATCCCGCGCTGGGCTCGCTACGTCCTGGAAAAGGTGGGCTTCCGGTGGAAGAGCATGCGGGTCGTACCGATCGAGTCCGGGCGGGGCTGCCCCTACGGCTGCGATTTCTGCACCGTCACGGGTTTCTTCGGCGACTCGATTCGCTTTCGCTCGAACCAGAGCGTCGTCGACGAGATGCTACGCCTCAAAGTACGCGCGGACGCTGAAGACGGGCAGATCTTCGTTTTCTTTATCGATGACAACTTCGCCATCAACGTCAAACGCACGAAATCTCTCCTGCGGGACATCATCGAGCAAGATGCCTGCATTCCCTGGGTAGCCCAGATCAGCATGAACTTGCTGAAGGACGAAGAGCTCGTCGACCTCATCAAGCGAAGCGGGGGCCGGTGGATCTTCATGGGCTTGGAGTCCATCGATACCGAGAATCTCAAGGGAGTGAACAAGGGTTTCAACAAGCCCGCTCAATATGCGGAAGTGCTCGACCGTTTGGCGGATCGAGGGATCTATGCGATCACATCATTCATCTTCGGCATGGACGGCGACCGTCCCGGCGTCGCGGACAAGACCTTGGATGCCATCGAGGAGTGGCCGCCGGGTCTGCCCGTATTCGGCCTTCTGACGCCCTATCCGGCGACGCCGCTCTACGATCGATTGCTGCAACAAGGGCGCCTGACGCGACCGAAGCATTGGCTCGATTTTCAACCTTTCCGCATGGCCTTCTCGCCGGAGAACATCGAGATCGAGGATGCGGAAGCGGAGGTCCGACGCGCCTGGGCACGTAGCTACGAGCCCAAGGCCATCGCGAAGGCACTGGAAAAGATCGAGCACCGCCCCTTCGCCGAGCGCGCGGTGATGTTCTTCTGCCGACTGGCTTTTCGCGGCATCTACTTTCCTCAGATGACGAAGCGACACTTTATAGGGTTGCTTTGGAGCAACAAGGGAAGCTTGACTCGTATCCTCCGGGAGGGCTACCAGGCCTACGCTCGTCATCGGAACGCTTCGTCAGCGACCGAAGTGACGCAGGAAGAGAGCAAGCCGATGAAGCAGACACACGTCGGCTGACTCTTGCAATCTTCCGTGCCGGTCCACGTCCTCGTCGTCGGTGGAGGCCTGAGTGGGCTCGCTGCCACGTGGCAGCTGAAACGCCACGGTATCGACGGGCTTTTGCTCGAGGCGAGACAGCGCCTCGGCGGGCGTGTTCATTCAGTGCCACATGGCGGTGGATTCTTCGACCTGGGGCCGTCTTGGATATGGCACGGTCAACGGTACGCGGCAGGAATGCTGTCTCACCTCGGCCTCTCCACCTACGAGCAGTATTGCGACGGCGACCTGTTGCACCAGACGTCGGACGGTGCGACGCATCGAGACGCCGTCTTGAAGCCGATGCAGCACTCCCTGCGCGTCGAGGGTGGGCTCCGGGCGCTCGTCGACGCGATAGCAGGGGAGCTTTCGGAAGAGCAGGTGCGACTTCAGACCGAAGTGACTCGACTCACCCGAACCGCGGACGGCGTGCGGGTAACGGCGCGCCACCGAGGTGCGGAGACGACGTTCGACGCAACGACCGTCGCGCTCGCCTTGCCCCCACGACTGGCGGCTCGCTTCGTCTACGACCCGGTTCTGGATGACGAATCCGTGCGTTTGCTCCAGTCGACGCCGACCTGGATGGCTGGCCATGCCAAGTTTCTCGCGATCTACGACGCTCCGTTCTGGCGTATGCAAGGACTCTCCGGCGATGCCCTGAGCCGACGTGGTCCGCTCGCAGAGATCCATGACGCCTCGCCATCTTCCGGGGGACCGTACGCCTTGTTCGGTTTTTTCGGCGTCGATGGACCCACGCGAGCAGCCCGAAACGAGACGGAGTGGACCGAAGCCGCCATCGACCAGCTCGTCACATTGTTCGGACGAGAAGCCGCCAACACCCGCCACGTCGAGATGATGGATTGGAGCAACGAAGCCGCGACCGCAGCGCCGAGCGACCGCCGGGCTCCGGATCACCATCCGGAATACGGCGTCCGACTACAGCTCGAGGATTCCTGGCGCGATGTTCTTCATTTCATCGGCACGGAGACGGCGTTCGAGGATGGCGGGCTGGTCGAGGGCGCGTTGCGGCAAGGGCTATCGTTTGCCGGGCGCGTGATCGGAGCAGAAGAGAAACCGGTTCGAGACAAAAGCCCGGGCGCATCGAGCGAAGCTCATACGGCATCGATGGGCTGGGACTGGATCGACGACTAGCGGACGTCGAGCTATGAGCGAGACGACGCGCCTCACTCTGGGCGCGGGGCTTGACGTATACGTGCTGTTTGCCCACACAAAACAGTCGTGGTAGCTTACGAAGCGACGATGCACCGTGATCCCGTGACACTACTCGAGCATCTGCGGCGGTCCCCGCGGTGGGTCATTTTGCTCGTCGGGATCGCAGCACTCGCCGTCACCACGGCAGCGCTCATCCCTCATAACGACAACGGTGAAGACCTGGACTGTCTCGTCTGCAAGGCGGGCCATGCGCCGTTTACCGAGCTCACGGTCGTGCTCGTCGCAGAGCCGCCGCTCGAGATTTCGTCCTTTCAACCAGAGCGTCGCGCCCAGATCGCCCGCGCTCTGGCTCGCGATACCGCCTCACCGAGAGCACCTCCGATCTAGGCTTCCCTGCTCCGAAACCTGCTCGCTCTTCGCGAGCTCTCAGTTTCGTCATAATCGTTTTCTAAGTAGGTAAGAAGTCATGGTGAAGTCTCATTTTCTTTTCGTCGCTGCGCTCACGGGGCTGTTCAGCGTTTCCGCAGCAGCGCAAGATGTCAGCCGGGTAGAGGGAACCGTTACCCTCGAGACCACCGGCGATCCCGTCCACGGCGCGGTCGTGCTTCTCATTGGCCTCGGTCAGTTCACGACGACCGACGCGGACGGCAATTTCGTGATCGAGAACGTACCGTCAGGGTCGTACCAGCTCCTCGTCGAGCGCGAGCACTTGACCGCGGATCGCCAGGACGTCCACGTCGCGGACGGAGAGCCCGTCGTGCTCGAAGTCACGCTCTCTCTCTCCCCTATTCACGAGCAGGTGACGGTCACGACGAGCGCTCGCGGGGAGTCAACAGCGCTCGAGCAGTTCAATGCGATCACCACTCTCGATTCATTCGATCTCTCGAAGGATATGTGGGGCAATATCGGAGAGGCTCTCCAGAATGAGGCCGGTGTGTCGAAGCGAAGCTTCGGTCCCGCGTCGAGCCGTCCTATCATTCGCGGCTTCGACGGGGATCGGGTCCTCATCATGCAGGACGGGACGCGCACCGGAGACCTGTCGAGTCAATCCGCGGATCATAATGTGACGATCGACCCCGCCAATCTCGAGCGTATCGAGGTTATCAAAGGCCCGGCGACGCTCCTGTACGGAGCCAACGCCGTCGGAGGGATCGTCAACACCATCAGCCCGCAAGACAGCTTTCGGCGTTCGCGGCCGCAAGGGGTCAGAGGCCAGATCGTGGCGGACGGCGGCACTGCCAACGGGCAACTCGGCGGGAACGCAAACTTCCGTTACGGCAGCGGGAATTGGATGGCGTGGGGAAGCGGTGGCTCACGACGTTCGGGTGACTACGACACGCCGGAGGGGCCCGTCGTCAATTCCGATTCCGAGCTCGCAAACGGAAGCGTGGGCGCCGGCTTCTACGGAGAGCGCGTTTTCCTGTCTCTCGGCTACGGTATCGAAGACGGAAGGTTCGGCGTTCCGGGGGTCGGCGAGCTGCACGGCCACCACGATGAAGATGAGCACGAAGGCGAGGACGAGCACGACGACGAGGAGGAGCTCTTCATCGAGAACGATCAGCGCCGCCAGAACCTGCGCGTCGATCTCGGATTGCAAAACCTAAACAGCGATTTTCTCGATTCCGGGAGGGTGACGTTCCAGCGGATTGACTGGAACCACGACGAGATCGAGATCGAGGACGGCATCTCTAGCGTCGGTACGATGTTCACGAACGATATCTACTTGCTACGCGCGGAGATAGAGCAAAAACCGACAGAGCTCCTCGCGGGTCGCTTCGGCGTCTGGTACAAGAACCGAAACTACGTCGCAGAGGGAGACGAAGCTCTCTCGCCACCCACGAAACACAACGCCTTCGCGGGATTCGCCTATGAGGAGCTGACGCTGAGCTCGACCACGACGCTCTCACTCGGAGGTCGCGTCGAGGTCAACGACTACGATCCCGAAATGCGGCGCAGCGGCGGGGATGGAGAGGAAGACGACGCCCCTGAGACGAAGCCCCGCGCCTTCACAGGCTTCTCCGGCTCCGCAGGCATTCGCTACGACATCACCGAGGCCGCCGCCTTCGTGACCAACGTCACGAGCTCCTATCGCGCTCCCGCGCTCGAAGAGCTCTACAACTATGGGCCTCATATCGGAAACCTAGCATTCGAGATCGGCGACCCGAATCTCGAGCGTGAGCGCATCAACGGCATCGACATGGGCATCAAGGGGCGGACCTCGGGCGTCGACGCCGATCTCAATTTCTTCTACTACGGGATCGGCAATTTCGTTTTTCCCGCTTTCGAAGACGAGATCATCGACAACCTCCGCGTCGCCGAGTTTCGCCAGGGCGACGCGCGTTTCGTCGGATTCGACGCCCAGGCGAACTTTCGCCTAGCGGAGTTCCTGTGGCTCAAAGCAGGCTTCGGCTATGTGGATGCGAAGCTCACCGAGATCGACGAGCACGTGCCGCGGATTCCGCCTTTCCACGGGCGGGTCGAGCTCGAAATCCCCTATCACGGCCTCACCGTCACGCCCGAGTTCGTCTGGTCCATGCAGCAGGACAAGATTTTCAGCTCCGGCGAAACGCCCACGGACGGCTATACGGTCGTGAACGTCAAAGCGTCCTACATGTTGCCACGAACGCACCAAGCCCATATTTTCGCGATCAACGCCTATAACTTGACGAATGAGCTCTACCGGATGCACACGAACTTCATCAAAGATTTCGCGCCCGAGATCGGACGCGGCATCAAGTTCACGTACTCTCTGCGCTTTTTCTAGAGCGCCCGCCGTGCGCGCTCAGTGCGGCAACACGAGCGAGCGGCCGATGAGCTTCGCGGGATCCGCCCCGGGTTTGGGCGTGAACTTATCGATCCAGCCACCGTCCCAGCTCGCGACATAGACGTTGCCGTCCTGGTCGACATCGAGCTGGTGCGGGCGAGACAAACCTCCCGGGAATCCACCACGGGTACCGCCGAAGACACCCCAATGGTATTGGAGCTCTCCATCGCGGTTGTATTTGAGCAGTCGATTCAGCCTCGCCGAGATCACCCACACCGCGTGGTTCTCGTCGATGAAGACGCCGACCGGATCGGAGATATCCGGCCACTCCTCGATGAACTCTCCATCCTCGGTGAAGATCTGGACGCGATTGTTCGAGCGGTCGCCGACATAGATCCGGCGGTCGCTGTCGACCGCGAGACCGTGAACCAGGTCGAACTGCCCGGGTCCGTCGCCGAGCTCGCCCCACTCCATCAAATATTCCCCCGCCGCGTCGTACTTGACGATGCGCGAGTTCCAGTAGCCGTCGCCGAGGTAGAAGCTGCCGTCCGGTAGAAAGGCCAACACGGCCGGATCGCCATACGCATAGGGCCCGGGGTTCGGATTCGCCCGCGCCTCGGCTCGCGTGGTGGGATGGTTCTCGTCGACGAGCTGCATGACGAGCTCGCTCCCGTCATTGGTGAACTTCAGAACCTGCATGTGGACGTCCCGCCCGCCGCCTCGCTCGACGACCCACACGTGGCGCTCCGGATCGTAGGGGCTGATGTAGACCTGATGGGGCTTGTTCGAGATCGAGTCCCACTGCTTCCAGTTCTCGATGATGTCTCCGTTCCGATCGACGACGACGAGGTAATTCGATCCATCGGGCCGCTCCCGGTTCTCCGCATCACGGTCCCCCCAAATGGCCACGATGACCCGGTCGGGGGTGTCGACCGCGACGCCGGACACTTGTCCCCAGGTCCACGGATCTTCGTGGTCCGGAGCCGGCTTCCACCAGTTCTCGGCGGCCGTATACTCGCCGGTCCGGTCGTCCCCGCCTTTCACGACGGGTGCCCGAGATTCCGATTGCGGCTCCGGCTGCTGCCCGTCGACGCATGCGGGGAGCCCGCACATTCCCAAAGCGAAGACGAGCGCCACTCCGGTACGGTCGAGAAACGATAGCGATGTCATACCTACTCCGATCGTCGAGCGGCGGCACGCATAATTGTCCGCCATTGGCTCCGCATGTTAGTCGACCTACGCCGTCCGTGGAAACCGACAAGAAAAACTCGGCGGCGCACTTAGCGGCAAGATTCCCTTTCCAAGAAGTCGCTTGTGGTCTAATATCTCGGGGCCTTCCGCTAGAGCCTCTCGATACGCTCGCGAAAAGCCATTCACGGTCTCTCATGTACTACGTCATTATTCTGTTGCTGCTGGCCAATCCCCTGTGGCCCCAAGACGTCTCGGGGCAGAGTGGCGAGACCGCCGAGGACAAGAAGGCCCCGGATGAAAACGCTGAGCCCGACGAAGAGTCCGCGGCAGAGGACGGAGATGAGAGAGACTTGCCGACGACGCCTTGGGCTCTCACGCTCTATGGCGCGTTTCAGTCATCCGAGAACATCGGCTGGACATTGCTTCCCCCAACGGATCTGGAGGCGGGGCACGGCCTGATCGCCGGTGCCCTGAGCCGCCGGATGATGACGATTCTGGATCGAGCGGACGTCGAGCTCGAAGGTCAACTCGTCAAGCACTTCGGCTCTGGGACGGGCGAGATCAATTTCACGTCGATCGGTCGCTGGATTCGCTTCCCGTGGAACGACAAGCTGCCAACGACGATAGCCCTCGGACTTGGTCTCTCTTACGCAACCGACATCCCCGCCTACGAGCTCATCACGCACGGCAACGAGACCGGTAAGTTTCTGACTTACGTCCTTTTCGAGGGTACTCTCTCCCATCCGAACATGCGACACTGGGAGTTCGTGTATCGCATCCATCATCGATCGGGCTTCTTCGGTTTGTTCGGCGGCGTCACGGGAGCTTCGAACGCGATTGGTTTCGGCACGAAGTACCGGTGGTAGCGCGTTGCCGCTGATCATCAAGAGCTTGCTCGCCTGCGCGTTGCTGACGAGCTCGGCAGCCGCGGCACCACGCCAGACCGAGCCAAGCCCGGACACCGAGCGGCGGGAAGAGCTAAAGGCACGCGGCGCGTGGTCGCTGACGACCTATTGGGCCGTCATGACGCCGGAGAAGACCGGAGACGCTCTGCTCCCGCCGACGGAGCTCGACACGTCGTTCACTTTTGTGGCCTTCGCGTTGAACCGTCGGCTGACGACGTGGTTCGACAAGATCGACATTGAGCTCGAGGGTCAAGCCGTCAAACATTTGGGCTCTCAAACCCACAATGAGTTCAACGCCCTCGCGACGGGACGCTGGATCCGATTCCCCTGGAATGGGTACGTCGCCACCACGGTCGCTCTTGGAGGAGGCGCGTCCTACGCGTCGGAGATCCCGATTTTCGAGTCGATCACGCACGAGACGACGAGCCAGTGGCTGGCTTATGCACTGCTCGAGGTGACGCTCGCGCCTCCGCAGTCGAGCCACTGGGCTTTCGTTTTCCGAGCACACCATCGCTCCGGGGCGAACGGCACGTTCGGCGGCGTACGAGGGGCCTCGGACGCGCTTGGACTGGGCATCAAGTTTCGCTGGTAGGCCCGCGTCCTCACAAGGGTCATTCTCCCGAGCGCGGTGATGTGAACGGATTCGGGGCGTAGCTAGAGGACATCGGCACCGGTGTTTCGAAGTGGGTCCGCACGAGCCGTGCAGGGTCGAAGAAAATGGTCCCCATCGGGAGCGGAGTCTTCTCATCCGACCAACCCCACGGCGCTTTGGCTTTGCCCTCGTCGTAATTATCTCCGGCGAATAGATAACCCAGCGTCTCATCGCCGAAGCGGCCGGTCGCACCGTAGGTCGAACCGTCGCCGACGTCGAAGCGCTTGGCCCATAGCGTCGACTCGATGTCGACGAGCTCGTACCGGACGTCGCGATCGTTTTGACCCGAAGGCACCCCGGCTGTGTCTCCCAGACGATAGATCACGCCATCGCCTCCCGGGAAGTCCGCTCCGTCCCAGGCTTCGACTCCGTGCCCGCGAGCTTCGATCTGCAGCACGAGACGTTCGCCCTCGGCACGAACGACACGACGCGCGCCAAGGGCTGAGCGCACCGGGTAGCGCGGGTCGATGGTGTATTTGAGCAAGTGGGTATGGAAGACCGTCTCGGCAACGACGAGACGGTCTTCGCCCTCATCCTTCTCGACGACGAGTAGCGCGCCTTCGAGATCGTTCTCATGCGCCCCGGTACTTCCGAACAGGCTCCCATAGCTTTGCCACCGGCCATAGTCGCGAGGATGGAACCATGCGTAGAGCAAGAAGGCATGGGTCTCCGTCTCAATGCCCGACCAGTAGACATAGGCGCGTAGTGGAAACTCGGGCTGGTTCTCCCAGTTGTTACTCCCCCTCCAATCACCGTCGAAGTCAAAATTCGTGATGTAGTCTTGCTCCGAGGCGGTGTCTTGCCTCAGGACCGGAGCGAACCGGCGTGCTAGGGCATCGAGCGAGTCCCGTTGGCCTACCTGCGCGAGCGCGGCGGTCGGTAGCACGAGCAGCAGGCACAACCAGCATCGCACCGCCGCCCGCGAGATTGGCACGCTCACACTCTCACGCGGTCACCCACCCGCACCGTCCCGGGCGAAGCAACGACGGCATAGACGCCGGCGCAGGGAAACTCGCCGGCATCGCCCACCGGAATCCGATTACTCTTCGTGAGCGTTCGCAGAACGTCAGCGTCGTTGGGAAGATCGTCTTGCGCCAACGTCGTCATGACGCAACGCGGGTCCGGAAGCGTTGCCGCGATCCGCACGGCGTCGCCGATCGAGAGCGCGTTTCCCACCCAGCCGTTCTCGACGAAGCCGGGCTCTTCGCTGTCTACGATCACGTTCATGCGAAAGCGGCGTTCATCGAACCGGCTTTCCGGTCGAAGCTCGTTCAACCTCTCGAGGGTGGACGTCGTCAGGACCGTCAGCGGGAACAAGTCGAAAAAGGAGCCGACGGGAACGGGAGACTCCGTACCCGCTTCGGCGAAGAACGCCGAGCCGAGCTTTTGCTCGACGACGGTATCTCGTCGGCCCGCCGGGTCCGCACCTTCGACGTCGGGATGGTACTGATCGATGGTGAAGTCTTCCGGGGCCGCCCGAGCGAGCGTCACTTCACGCTCGAACGATGCGGACAGCACTCGGTCCGCCTCCGGAGCATCGCTCGTAACCGACGTTCCGTCCGGAAGCGTGATCCGCACCGGCGGAAGCTCTTGGTCCAAGTGCGGCTCCTCGACGAAACGTGCCGAGTATCCGAACACATTGGGAAACAGCCGCACACTCTTCGCGCTCACGACCTTGCCGGTCGCAACGTCCATGAGCGCGTAGCCCCGGTCGCCCGTCACCCCTCGCGCCGTCAGCTCCGCTTGCTCGAGCTGTTCGCCTCCCATCGACTTGACCGGAAACCTCCACAGCCTCGCTATCGAACCGACGGTCTTGCTGGGATCCATGAGCTCCTCCTGATAAAAATCCTACTCGGAAATCAGATGTCGCTTCAGCGACGTCCGCTAGACTCTATCTCGAAAGCGGACGAGGCGTGGCCCGTCCGCGTTAGGATAAGCGCATGCTCGAAAACACCCCCGCCGGCGACATGAGCGACTGGCTTCATACCTGTGTTCCACGCGTTTCATGCCTCGCGGCGGCGGGTCTTTTCGCGAGTCTCGTGAGCGCTCAATCCCAAGAGCTGATCGGAACCGACCGCCCCACGCAGAGCGCGGCGACGCTCGTACTCGCGCCCGGTACGTTTCAGATCGAGTCCGGCTACAAGTTCAGCCGCTCGGACGAGGACAACGGCAACGTGACCGACGTGCATGGACTTCCGGACGCGCTGTTCAGGATCGGAGTACTGGACGGCGTCGAGGCGCGCGTCACGATGAGCGGTTGGAGCTTCCGGAGCGTCGAAGCCATGGGCACCGAGTCCGACAGTCGGGGATTCAACGATGTGAGCATCGGGGCCAAGTTCGCCGTAGCCGAAGGAGACGGCGCAAAACCTTCCTTCTCCATCCTCGCCGACGTCGGCGTCCCGGTCGGAAGCGACGGCTTTTCGAATGACTACGTGAACCCCAAAGTGCTCGCCCTCATGGGAGGCTCACTATCGGACCGGTGGGGGTGGACGATCAACTTCGGGCCAAGCTTCGTCGAGGAGAACGAAGCGTCCGCAGTGGATCTCGAATACGCCGTTGCACTCGGAGCCGCTGTCGGCGGCCGCGCCTCGTTCTTCGCCGAATTCTACGGTGCCTGGGGCGTCAGCGGTGAGAGGCTCGACCAGCACAGTTTTCAAACGGGCATGGTCGCACTACTCAGCGACAACGTGCAGATCGATGGGCGCGGCGGTGTCGGCTTCGTCGACAACGTACCCACGTGGCTGACTGGCTTCGGAATCTCATGGCGCCCGTGGGTGGGCGACGCCCCTTAGGCGCGAACGTAAACTACTTGATGTAGCCGAGCGCTCTTAGCTCGCGCAAAGTGTTCTCATCGACCCCCTCGAGCACGCCGCGCCGGGCTGGCTCCCAGCTTCCGGCGATCCATGCTTTCAGCGGAGCGCGTAGCAGCTCGAGCTCCTCGGGTCGCTCGGATGCCAAGTTCGTCGTCTCTCCCGGATCCGCGTCGAGGTCGTAGAGCTCCTCTCCGCCGCCCTCAGACGCAATCAGCTTCCACCGGCCTATCTGGATCGACTTCAGGCGCCGGTCGAACCGGCCGAAATCAAAGCTCGGATCGATCTTGAAGTAGCTTCTTCTCTGCATCACCGGGAGCATGAGCTCCGCCAGTACGGGCCGGGAGCGCGGCAGCTCCCGGAGCAGGCTTCGACCGTCGAGAGAGCCAAAGTCGTCGTCCTCCGAGCCGAGCGCATCCATGACCGTCGGCAACACGTCGACGAGCTGTACGGGAGCGTCGCTTCGTTCTCCGACCGAGACCGTGCCGGGCAAGCGAAGGATCATGGGAACGCGCAGCAGCGTTTCGTTGAGACTGAACTGGTGCTCCATGAGCTGATGGTCGCCGAGATTCTCACCATGGTCCCCGACGACGATGACGAGCGTCTCGTCGAGTAGTCCCTCGCTCCGAACCATCTCGACAATGTCGCCGACTTGCTCGTCCGTATAGGAAACGTCCGCGAGGTAGAGGCTACGTAGAACACCAAAGGCCTGCTCCCCGAGCTCGAGGCTTCCCATCATGTAGCGCTGCGCGGCCCCGTCGCCGAGATTGCGGAGGGAGTCGGTGACGCTCGCCGGTGTGTCCGCCCCCACATGTCGTTCGCGATGTCGCGGCGGCGGGTCGTAGGGCAGATGCGGTGTCATCAAGTTGATGAACAAAAAGAACGGTCGATCAGCGTCCCGTTCGGAGAGCCAGCTCCGAGCTCTCTCGAGCGTCGGCGGTGGCTCACTCCAGCCCGTTCTTTCGCGCCACGCCTCTTCGAAATGGTGGAAGCCCTGAGCATATCCGTTCCCTTTTTGGATGAAGGAGTTCTCGGAGAAAGCTGCCGTCTGGTGGGTGCGCGACAGAATCTCCGCCAGGGTTTGCGCGTCGGCTTCGAGGCGAGGGTGCTCGTGGTGGGCGCCATGGTTCGATGGGTAGAGTCCGGTGAATAGAGAGCCATGAGACGGGACCGTCCACGCGGAAGTCGTTCGTGCGTGCGTATAGACGGTGCCCTCCGCCGCCAAAGCGTCGAGATGGGGCGTCGCAGCAGCCGCGGAGCCGGACACTCCGAGAGCGTCCGCCCGCGTCGTGTCCATCACGATGAGAAGGACGTTGGTCGTGCTTTCGGGAGATCCGGCACCGCAACCAATTGCGAGAACGACGGCGCCGAACGCTACGATGCAGCGGGTCACATCTAGGTGGCGCTCTGAGCTCTCGCCAGATTCAGCCGTGCTTCCTCGTAGCCCGGGTCGACGGCCAACGCATCCTCGAAATGGCCGATGGCGAGCGGGATCTCACCCTGGATCGCGGCGATGATTCCGAGATTATTGTGGGTCTGCGCGTTCGCGGGATCGTGCTCGACCGAGCGCCGGAAGAGTGTACGCGCGGCTACGAGGTCCCGTCTCTGAAAAGCGATATTCGCGAGGTTGTTCAACGCCTGGGCGTCCGTGGGAACGAGACCGAGCGCCTCTCGAAACTGCTCCTCGGCGGCAACCGGGTCACCGCTTCTTAGCAGGAGAACTCCCAAGCTGTTTCTAACGTCGTGATAGGTCGGCGAGAGCGCGATCGCGGTCCGAAAATGCGCTATCGCAGAGTCCGTTTCAGCATCCTGCGCTTGGAAGATTCCGACACGGTAGTGCGCTTCCGCGATATTGGGCTGGAACGAGAGGGCACGCTCGTAGCTTGCTCGGGCGAGCTCTTCGTTCCCCGCTCGCTCGAAGCCGAGGCCGTAGTTGAACTGCGTCACGCCGCGCATCGCATCAACGTCCACTAGAGGCTGATGCGCGAGAACGGTAGCGACGATGCCGATGGACACCACCGCGGCCGTCGCGAAACGGGGCCGGCGCAGCAGCCGCACCAATTCGGGCACCGCCGCCGCCGCGAACAACATCAGAAGCGGAACGACGAAGAAGCGATAGCGAGCGAAGACGAAAAACCCGACCAAGCCGGCGCCGTAGGCGAGCGCAAGAGCGTGGAGCGGCAAGAGCTCTCGCCATCGCGATCGCGTGAGGACGACTCCCATGGCGACGAGCGGAAGCAGCACCCCAAAGTTCCAGACGGAGGTCGCTCTCAGGACACTCGAGTACTCGGCGTGGCTCGCAAGGTCCTCGGTGTCGGCGAGCTCGGCGGCGTTGCCGGCGAGCGCCACTTTGCGACCCATGAGCTGCATCCAATCCCAGGGCTCCGAGAGGATGTAGTCGATGACCTCCGAGACGTAGAAGGACGAGACTTCGTTCGCGGTCAATGACCGGCCGGACTTCGCCTCCGCGAGCGCGCGAGCATCGGCCGCTTCGAAGCGGGGGTCGTCACGTCCGGCGCGCAACGGCTGATACGTCCCGGTCGCATCCGCGTTGTTACCGATATAGAGGTTCGTCCCGAGCTGCGAGGTCGTCCACGCCACGTCGCCGCCCACGGCATAGTTACGGAACGCGACAGGCGCGAGGACGCAAGCGAGGCCCGCCGCGAAGGCGAGAGCGCTGCGCCACCGCACGGCCGCCCTGTTCGAGAACGAGCGGTCGAACGCGATCCACGAAAGGACGGGAATGATAAGAATCAGCGCGTTCTCGCGCGCCAACGCCGTCGTCGCGAGGCACAGACCAACCGCTCCCCAGAGAAGCGTCGGGCGATGATTCGTGGTCACCGCCGCGCCGACGAGCCAGAGCAAGAGGACGAACAGCGCGAGCGCTACCGTTGTCTTTTGTAACAATCCCACGAAGAAGATCGCGGGAGCGTAAAGAGCCAGAAAGAGTCCGGCGACGATTCCGACGGAAGGCGAAAACCACCGGCGGCCGGCTAGCGCCAGAACGACGCATGCGAGGGAGCCCAACAGGGCTTGCGCGTACCGAACGACGGCGGGGCTCGGCTCGAAGAAGGTAAACAGACCTCCTAGTAAATAAGGATAGAGAGGGGCTTGGTAGAAGACCGTGTTTCCGGCCCAATCGCCGGAGACGAGTCGTAGTGCCCAGTCGTAGTAGCTCTCGGCGTCGCCCAACAAGAGCGCTGCCGTTGGCGCATCGTTCAACGCCTCGACGTGCCAAAGGCGGGTGCCGAGCGCGACCGCGAAGATCGCGAAGAGCCCGAGCGCGAAGGCGCCGACATTCCAGCGGGGCGGGGATGTCGCATCCGACGAAAGGCTGGGCTCGGTCGAGGCCACGCGCGGACGTGACTCGCCGCGGTTCTTGCGGCGTTTGCGACGGCCCATGATGCGTTCCCCCGAGTAAGAAGAGCGGCAGACGAAAAAATGATAATAACAGATATTGTTTCTAATTGATCTATTATGTTTTGCATATTGAAATCAATTAATTGAATCAGTAACTCAATAAATTGAATTACACGATCGCGAAAATGAATCAAGGAAACGCTCGAGCTCGCGGACGAAGCGATATGATGCTTTTGGGACCGTAAACTCATGCTCGACCCCCGAATCGTCGACGACTACGAAAAAGAGGGTGCCGTTTGCATCCGGGGACTGTTCGATCCCGAACAGCTCTCACTGCTACGGCGAGGGATCGAAGAGAATCTGAAGAATCCGGGTCCACTCGCAAAGGTCGCGAGCCTCCCCGACGACCCGGGCCGGTTCTTCGAGGACTTTTGCCGCTGGCAATCGATCGACGCCTATCGCCGCTTCATCTTCGACTCCGGTGTTGGCGATGTCGCGGCGCAGCTGATGCACAGTGAGCATACGCGTCTCTACCACGATCACCTCCTCGTCAAGGAGCCCGGGACCCGCCAGCCCACGCCGTGGCATCAGGATCAGCCCTACTACAACATCGAAGGACGCCAGAACGTGAGCATGTGGATCCCGGTTGACCCGGTCGCCGGCGACGCGACGCCCGAGTTCGTCGCCCGCTCTCACCTGGGCCAATGGCTCATGCCGCGCACGTTCATGGACAACGAGGCCAAGTGGTTTCCCGAGGGGGCGCTCGAGGACTTACCCGATATCGAGGCGCGCCGGGACGACTACGACATCCTTTCGTGGGCGCTCGAGCCGGGCGACGTGGTTTGCTTCCACATGCTTTCACTCCACTCCGCAAGGGGTGTGTCGGGCCCGAACCGGCGACGCGCCTTCGCCATCCGATTTCTTGGAGACGACATCACGCATGCGCCGCGGCCTTGGCGGACATCACCGGAGTTCGCTGGACTCACGGATGAGCTTCCCGCCGGCGCCCCGATGGACCACCCGCTGTTCCCGTTGCTTACCGGGCCGGAATGAGCGCGGCCGAGCTCTCGCTCAGCTTCCGTTCGATCTCGTCGACGAGCTCACGGTCGATATCGCCCTCACCCCAAAGATCGATGAATCGTCTGAACGCGACACGGGCGCCGGCATCGTCATCGAGTCTCTCGAGAGTCGTTCCCAATAAGTAGAACGAGCGCACGTAGAGGAGGGGCCACTCGATCCTCTCAGTCGTGCTTTCGGTAATTCTTCGAAACGAAATCGCCGCACTGTCATCGTCACCAGCCGCAAGATAGGCGTGGCCCAGCGAGTACCAAACAGGAACGTGCTGGGGTACGAAGTCCAAGCCCTCGTTCCATCCCGGGAGGCCTCGCGGGGGGAGCGTGGACGCAGCACGTTCGAGCGCAGCGACGGCGCTGGCAGTATCGCCCCTTGCGAGGTCGATCTCGCCCGTCACGTGGTCGTAGCGCCGGCGCTCGGCTCCGCCTGGAACCTGGTCCGCGATCTCCCGCAACGCGTCCGCGGCCGACATCGCGCTAGCGAGATCTCCGGATCGTGCGTGGGTGACCCCCTCGTAGAACAAGCCTTCCCGCTCGCCTCGGCCATCCTTCCCTTCGGCCTGAGCTTTTTGTGCAAGCTCGAGCGCAGCGACAGGTGCGTCGAACAGGAGCCGCAAGTGGGCGCCATAGGCGCGAAGGTAACTCGTCTGTCGGCCGGGCTCGAGTACCGCCGCCGCGCTCTCGAGAGAGTCCAGTGCGTCCGAGCGATGGCCGCGGTTGAGCGCCAGACGAGAGAGCCCGAGCCAACCGAGCATCTGGGGGTAGGGTTCTCGAGACGCCTTTAGACCCTCGGAGACCGCTCTCACGCGTTCCCAGTCCTCGCGAACGATATGCAGGTTGTATTTCGCTTGCTCGAGCTCGAAATCGGCACCGGGGACGCCGACGCGGTCGGACTCATCGAAGGCAGCGAGAGCGGCGTCGAGCTCGCCCGCCCAAAGGTGGCATCGGCCCACGAGACTGTGGGCGAACGCCTGGTCGGTGGCGCGCGGCTGGAAATCCTCTAGGAGCCGACAACCCCGCTCCACGTCACCTTGCGTCGTGTGAGTCGCCGCAAGGAACTTGTAAACCCCTGGATGAAGCGTTCCCTGCTCGACGAGAGTCTCCCACCCTTCACGGGAATCGTCCCAATCCTCCAGCCGTGAGCTTCCGGCGGCATAGTTGAAGATGAACGAGGAATCGTTCGGGTAGTGCCGGAGTCCCTCGCGAAGCACTTCCTGAACCTTGGTCGAGTACAAAAAACCCTTGCGGCCGTAGAAGCGCGACTCAATGTAGTAGCGCTCCCGACCGGGAAGCCGCTCCGACAGCGCCATCGCTCGCTCGGCGTGCGCGTTGGCCTCGGTGACCTGGCCAATGTTCGCATGCGCCGCGGACAGTCTGGAATGGGCCATCGCAAACTCGGCGTCGACCTCAACCGCTCGCTGGAAGAGAAAAACCGCCTCCGCGTCTTTGCCTTGACGCATCAGATTCCTACCTTCGGCGTAATAGCGATAGGCCTCCGGAGACGACGTCGTCACCTCTTCGAGGCGACGGTCCAAGTCCTCGTCCGCCGCCGTCGGCATCTCGAACTGGTCCCGGACACGACGGGTCAGCTCATCGACGGTTGGGAAGATGCCGTCCTCTCCGTCCGCCTGCGCCGTTACCGTCGTGAGAATCCGTCCGGTCGAGGCATCCTGAAGCCGGACATTGATCCGGATCGTCTCCCCCGCCTTCATGAAGCTTCCGAGAATCACCGTCCCGGCCTCTCCCTTCGACGCAACCTCTCTGACGACGTCGCTCGACGCCACCTCATCGTCGAGGTAGTCGCCCTCCGCGAGAATCTGGTAGAGACGGTCCATCGACACGACATCGACGTGCGGCGATTGCGAGAGATCGGTCACCATCATGTCCGTCAGCCCCGAGCGGAGCCAATCGAGTGACGGGTCCCGGCGCACGTTCTCGAAGTACAGAACTGCCACCGAAGGCCGCGAAAAAGTCGACGTCGCATGCTCGACGACAGGCGCCTCGGACCGCAGCAGAACGAGACCGGTAGCGCCTAGTCCCAGCGCGATACCCATGGCGGCAACCACGCGCCAAGTTCCCACAGGTTTCCTCGAGCGCGAGCCGAGTCGTTGCCGGACGCCGTCAAGCTCGGCAAGTACCTCATTCATCGTCTGGAAGCGATGGTTCGGGTCCTTCGCAAGGCACTTCGTGACGATACGATTCAACGCCTGGCTCGAGGTGGAGATCTCACCGCTCGGGATCTCGAGCTCCGCCGGCTCCGACCTGAGAATCGCGCCCAAAGTGTCCATGGCCGTCGAGCCTCGAAAAGGCAGCTCGCCCGAGAGAAGCTCGAAGAGCAGGACTCCGAAACTGAAGATATCCGTGCGGTGATCCACGGTACCACCGCGCGCCTGCTCCGGAGACATGTAGGACGCGGTCCCGACAATCATCCCGGATTGCGTTTGGAGCCTGGCAGCGGTGTCGTCCTCACTCTCCGCTTCTCCAAAAGATGCTGTGAGTTTCGCGAGCCCGAAGTCGATAATCTTGGGATGCCCGTCCTTCGTCACCATGACGTTGGCCGGCTTCAGATCCCGATGAATGACGTGCCGTTCATGGGCTGCGACCAGACCCCGGCCAACTCCGACCGCGACCTCTACGACCCAAGCCGCAGGAAGCGATCCACGGCTGATGGATTCCGATAGCTTCTCGCCCTCGACGAGCTCCATGGTGATGAAGTCAACGCCGTCGGCCGCGTCGACTTCGTAGATCACGGCGACGTTCGGGTGCTTGAGGGCCGCGGCCGCCTGCGCTTCCTGGATGAAGCGCGCCTTTCGCTCGGGACCCGCTTCGCTATCAGACGGTAGGACTTTGAGGGCGATCTTGCGATTGAGCTTGAGATCGAGCGCCTGATAAACGACTCCCATCCCTCCCCGACCAATCTCTTCGAGGATCCGATAGTGGGAAAGAGTCTGGCCAATCACGAGCGCCTCGGCCTACCACTCTATTTGAAAGCCAACGACCGACACAAACGGTCAATATGACCGCGCTCTAGATCACTGCGGCGCGAAACCTCGCCGAGTGCGACCGACTGACGGTGAGCTCGGTGCCGTCCTTCAACCGCACGGTGTAGCGGCCGCTGCCTTCCGCCTTCAGGTCATCGACCCGATCCAAGTTGACCAAGCTGCTCCGGTGGATGCGGGCGAAGCCTCTCGCCTCGAGCAAACGCGCCATCGACGTCAAGGTACGCTCGAGTAGATAGCTCTTCTCACCGCGGTGGATGCGCACGTAATCCCCCTCCGCCTCGATCCAGTCGACATCCGGCACAGGGACGACGACGATGCGGTCGCGGTCGTGAACGAGTAGCCTCTGAGGCGGCAGATGCAGAGCGTCCTCGAGTAAGTCATTGGAAGGAGCACTGTCGCCCAAGACGTTGTCGAGACATCGATCGATGGCGCGGTCAAAACGCTCGTGGGTGACCGGCTTCAAGAGATAGTCCATCGCATGAATGTCGAAGGCACGGACCGCATAGCGATCATAAGCGGTCACGAAAACGACGTGCTGCGGAGCGCTGCCATCATTGATGAGCTCAGCGAGAACCGAGAAGCCGTCCATCTCCGGAATCTCTATATCCATCAGCACCACGTCGGGCTCGAGAACACGGATGCTCTCGAACGCCGTGCGACCGTCGGCCGCTTCGCCGACGAGGGTGAGCTCGGAGCGGCGCTTGGTGAGCTTCTTCAGGAGCTCTCGCGCCGGCGGCTCGTCTTCGACGATGAAGAGCTTCACGACGCAGCTCCAAAGCGAAGCAGCACGCCCGTCCCCCGCGGCGAAAGGCTCGAGAACTCCATCTGGAATGCGTCGGAGCCGTAGGCATTCTCGAGCCGGCGCCGCGTCAGCTGGATGCCGCGCCCGCTATCCGGCGTGGAAGGCGCGGGATTCCATCCCGGGCCGGAGTCATCGACGGAGATCTCGAGCTCCGCTCCGCGCTGTCGCACGCGGACGCGGACCTCACCCGGCTCACTCCGGCACGCAATGCCGTGTTTGATCGCGTTCTCGACGAGCGGCTGGAGCACGAAGGGCAGCACGGGCGTGTTCAGATCCACGCCGTCGACATCGACATGAGCACTCAGGCGATCGCCCAGCCGTATCTTCTCGATCGCGAGATAGGCGTCCACGAGCTCGAGCTCCCACGACAACGGCACGTAGCGTTCCTCTGCCGCTTCCAGCGTCTTCCGGAGCAGCTCACCGAGGCGGCCGACCATATCCTGAGCATCGCTCGGACACAGCTCGATGAGAGCGTAGATGGAGTTCAACGTGTTGAACAGAAAGTGAGGGTGGAGCTGCGCTTTCAAGGCTTTGACTTCGGCCTGTTTCGCAAGGAGCAGCAAGTCGCGCTCGCGCTCGCGCTGCGCGGTGAGACGCAGGGACGATTGAGCGGCAAGGATCCCGACGACGAGCAAGATATAGGTAAAGACCGCACCGAAGGCCTGCCAGAGCGTGGCTTCTCGCATCGCGAGCAGAATCTCGCCCTGGGTCACGACATAGAGGAAGCCGAGATATCCCCCGACCCACAGCGTGAGCACCACCATGCCCATCGCGCCGTGCACCGCGGTGAGTAAGGTTCTCGAACGGGGGGCTTCGCCGAGCTTCCAGCAAACCCTCCACACCGGGATAGCGAGCACCCCTAGCCACGCGAAATGAATCGCCGCCGATAAGAGCGCGAAGACGACCGGCACCCGCTCTTGCGCTGCCAGCACCGTTCCTTCGAGCAAGGACGCGCTCAGCCAAACGAGCACGACGCCCTTTAGAATCGGGCGAGAGTTCGTGTCAGTGCTCATCGAGTTGCGGTAGTAGGATATTACGGATCCACGCGTGGTCCGGTTCCATCGCGAGACCCTTCTCGAGGGCCAGGCGCGCCCCGTCGCGGTCACCTTTCTTCAAACGAACCACACCCATCCACGCCTGAACGTCCACACGTCCCCAAGACGGCCACGCTTTGCCGGGGGGCTCTGCGGCGAAGAAAGCTTCGGCCTCCGCAAGCTTGGCTTCCGCCTTGTCAACGCCCCCACCAAACATGCTGGGCGTAAAGAACGCGCCGACTCCCTGCAAGAACGACACCCGTGGATTCGTCGGCTCGAGCTCAAAGGCGCGGTCCAAAGCGCGGGTCGATTTCGGACCGAGCACCATGCCCTTGAACGGATTCGTTATCTGGCCACCGATCACCGAGCCCAGAAGCGCATGCGCTTCCGCATGCGTCGCGTCATCGGCAACGAGCTCTTCGAGGATCGCTCGCGCCTCCTTCAAGTGCTCGCTGTGCTCCTTCTTGCGTTCCGGCCCGACGGCGTAGCTCAGTCGCCAGTGCACGTAGGCCCGACTATAGCGATCGTCCGGATGGTCGACTCGAAGCTCGCGCTCGTATTCGAGCAACAGCTCGACGTCGTTCATCACGACCGCGCGCTCGACCTGCGCGATGAGAACGGAGGGGTCTGCGGCCGACGCAAGAACTGTCCCGGCCAGGATCGTCGCTAGTAACATTCGTAGCTCCTTCTTTATCTTTGAAAGCTCACGCCAAAATAGACACTACGACCGAAGCTCGAGCGCTGCGGACGACGCGTCGTGAAGTCGGGAGAATAGGTGTAACCGAAGATGTTTCTCCGGCCGAGTGCGTTCGTGACCCCGACGAACAGCACCGCGGCGCTACTCTCCCCCAGCATGCGAATATGGCTGAGAGCCACATCAACGCGCTGGTATCGCGGACTCCGCTCGCTGTTGAGGCTGCCGTAGACCGGAACGTAGCCGCTTCCGCTAGGCCGAGCGTCGACGACCGGGGTGTACGGCTTGCCCGAAGCGAGGCGCAAGCTCCCGGTGACGGTCACGTTGTTGGGAAGCGCGCGCCTGAGCGCCATCTGGAACGTGTGCGGGATCTCGAAATCCGGACGCACGGGAACGTCCGACGTCGGGTAACGCCCGAAATCGGCGAGCCTCGTCGAGCGACGCCGCGCGGTGAGTAGCCCATAGCTCGCCCACGCATCCCACGCCTCGCCTCCGCTCGCGCGAACGAAGACATCGACGCCGCGCGCCGATCCTGTCCCCGAATCGACGAAATTCTCTTTCGCGTCTTCGACGGGCAGGCCGTCATAGCTCTTGTCGTAGGCCTCGATCCTGAGATGCACGGAGTCTTCCGGACTCCCCATCCCGTATCCGACCACTAGGTGGCGAGAGCCCATCACGGAGAGCGCCGGATTTCCCCAGCTCGGATCCAGATAGCCTGCCGATGGCGCTTGGTGGTAACGCCCCCACGCGAGCCGCAAGCGGTGTGGGCCCGCGAGACGAACGCTCACCGACGCGCGAGGATCGTGGACGGAGCGGCCGAACGTCTCGTAGTGGTCGAGCCGCATGCCGACATTCGTCTCGATGCGGCCGAAAACACGCTCGACCTCGAAATAGGCACCATCCCGCGAGGACGGAAAGTCGAGGTTCCAGGAGCGGAGTCCCGATGCACCGCCAAGGTCTCCGCCGCGCCGTGTCGACGTTCCATCGAGCGCGTCGTGCCGTCTCTCGGACTCGGCGCCGAATCGCAAGAAGAAGCTTCGCCATGGACCCGCGACATCGAGCCGCGCTCGCCGGCCACGGTCGTGCGAGGAGAGCTCGATCACTCCCACGTCGGTCGTCTGTCGGTACCGACTCTGTGACAAAGTCACCTCGGCGACGAACCGCTGGCGAAACGTTCGGCTCCATCGCAAGCTCACGAGCTCGTTCTGACTATCGCTGTCGAGGTCTCCGCGAAACGCCTCCTCTTCGACCTCCACTCCAACCTGTTCGGAGGCACGGAACAGCGTCGTCGAGAATCGACCGAGGCGCGGGCTTTCGAAATAGCCGGCAACGCTCAAATCCGTCCCCGATGGATGGCGAGCGAAGTGTTGCTCCGGGCGGTTCACGGCGAACAGGAGTCGGGTAAAGCTTTGATTTCCGGAAACCCGGACGCCCGCCCGCTCCCCGAGCGGAAGGGAGACCTGCGCCGACGCAGCCGCCAACCCGACCGTGACGAACGTGCTCGAAGAAGCCGGTCGGTCGAGACCATGAAGCTCGAGAACGCCGGAGAGCGTGTCACCGTAGCGAGCCGGAAAGCCACCCGCGCTCAAGCTGAGCCCCGTAATGAGGAAAGGCGGGACGGTGCCGAACAAGCCCCCATTGACCGATTCGAATCGGTAGGGATGGTCGAGCACGGCTCGGTCCAGAAACGTCCTCGTCTCGTGAACGTCCCCGCCGCGGACGAACAAACCCGCGCCTTCGTCAGCTTTGGCGACTCCCGGCAGCATCTGCGCCGCGAGCAGCGGGTCGGCATTCGTCCCCGCCGTCCGATAGATATCGAGCGTTCCGACACGAAAATGGTGAGGTAGAGGAGCCGCGGGCGGCGTCGGCGCCGCACGTACGGTGACCGCCTCGGAGTAGCCCGACAGCGTCATCGTCACCGAGACGCTTGGCGGCGGTTCGGAAGCGTCGAGCTCGAGCGTGATTTCCGAAGCGCGGAAGCCCGCCAGGGTGACGACGAGAACTCCCGGTCCCTCGAATTCGCCCTCGATTGCGAAACGCCCGTTGCCATCGGATATGGCGAAGAGGCGGGTGTCGCGAAGATAGATGCTCGCTCCCGGAAGCGCGCCGCCGTCGGGATCTCGCACCACACCGCTCATGAGCTCGCGGGCGCCGACCGAAGATGTCGTCAGCAGTAAACCAATGAGAACGAGCCCGCGCATACACTACGTATAACGGCGGCCGAAGGCACAGGTTGCGGGTCAATCGACGAGTGACCCCAGTCGTCGATGAACGGCACGAGAACCGGCTCTCACCGGGCCGTTTTGGTCATCGGCGAAGAGATGCGGGTGTCGCGGACTCGACTCGGCTCCGCGCGCTACCCGCGGAGCCGCTCCTCCCATGCAGCCAGCCTCGCCGGCGAGGGCGGGCGCGTCGACAAGCTGACGACCGCGAGAACGACGAGGCTCGTCGTCAGACCCAACACGATCGGAGGTGTCGCTCCGGCGCCCCACACCAGCATGGCGACGGTGGCCACGACGGCGCTCGCACACATCGACGAGAACGTCGCACTGGCCGTCGCCCGTCTCCAGAACAGCGCTGCCATGACGGGCACGAAGATCGCGCCGGTCAAATAGGTATAGGCGATATCCAGAGCCACGATGACGTTGCCGACGAAAAGGGCGACGACGATGACGGCGACGCCTAGCACTCCCGTCAGCACCCGAGTCATCGACAGAAAGCGCCGGTCGTCGACGTCAGGAGCAAGAAAGCGCCGATAGACGTCGTTCGCGAGCACCGTCGACGATGCCAATAGCGTTCCGCTCGCCGTCGACATCAACGCGGAAACGCTGCCCGCGAGCACGATGCCGCTCACGCCGGCAGGAAGCATCTCGACCGCAACACGCGCGAAAGCCGTTTGAGGGTCGTCGAGCGACGGAAATCGCACCCACGCGATCATCCCGATACAGGTCGTCGCGAATGCGTAGAGGACGCAATAGAGCCCGGCAATGACAGTGCCGCGACGGGCGACGTCTCCGTTCTTGGCCGTGAAGACGCGCTGCCAGATGTCCTGTCCGATAAGAAGCCCGAGGAAGAACAAAAGAAAAAAGAGCACGATGGTGCCATAGCCAATCGTGTCGAAGCGCAAATGCGCGACGGGCATTTCCGAGAGCAGCGCACTCATCCCCCCACTCTTCACGATAGAAAGCGGCAGCATGAGAAAGAAGACGCCTATGGTCATGAACCCGAACTGAATGAGATCGGTATAGGACACGGACCACATCCCACCCAACAATGTGTACAGGATCACGACCACGCCGCCGATGAGCATGCCCTCCGCCGGCGAGCGCTCGAGCATCGGTCCGAGGATGCTCCCCATCGCGATGACCTGAGTGACCGAGACCATCAACGTGTAGACCACGGTGATCCCCGCACTCGCGAGCCGCGCCCGGCCATCGTAGCGAAGCTCCAGCATCTCGCTCACGCTGAGCACGCCCAAGTTCGCTAGCTTCGAACCGAGAAGAATTCCGAGCGCGACGATCCCGAGCCCGATCCAAGTCACGAGCCAGATCCCGGAGATGCCGTGCTGGTAGCCGAGCGACGCGCTCCCCACGGTCGCCGCACCACCGAGCGCGACGGCAGACAGACACGCGATGTACATGCCCATCCCGAGACGCCGCCCCGCGACGAGGTAGTCCGTCGAGCTCTGACTTCGCTTGTAGCCACGGTAGCCGAGAAACAACATCACGACGACGTAGATGACCAGGACGAGAACGTCGACTGTCGAAGCCTTCATCGTAAGGCACAACTGTACCAGCGACGGGACCCCTTGCATGCTGACATTTGCATCGAGGCGCAAGGTCGCCGAGGATGCCCCGTAAGGAAACGAAACCATGCGCTATCGCTTCGTCACTGCAGACGTCTTCACGAGCGAGCTTTTCGGCGGCAATCAGCTCGCGGTGTTCCCTGACGCGAAAGGACTCTCGCCCGAGACCATGCAAGCGGTCGCGCGTGAGCTCAACCTCTCCGAAACGGTCTTCGTCCACCCTCCCGACGAGCCGCACCACACGAGACGGCTGCGCATCTTCACGCCCGGCGTCGAGCTTCCGTTCGCAGGCCATCCCACGGTCGGTGCGGCCTATGTCCTCGGCCACATCGGCGAGATCCCGCTCGACGGTGAGCGCACCCAGATCGTGTTCGAGGAAGGGGTCGGGCCGATCCCCGTGGAAATCTCCGCTGAGAACGGAAAGCCAGTCGCAGCGACTCTTTCGGCAGCCCAGATGCCCGAGTTCGGAGAACACCCGCCGGACGACTCTGCGGTGGCCGCGGTTCTCTCGCTCTCCGCCGATGACATCCGCTCCGATGAGTGGCGGCCGGCTACAGTGTCCTGCGGCGTCCCGTTTCTCTTCGTGCCGCTACGAAGTCGTGAGGCGCTCGCGCGTGCGACTATCGACGTTCTAACGTGGAGACAGGTGCTCGAGAACAGCTGGGCTCCGCACGTCTATGCGTTCTGCCACGAGCCCGAGCTAGCCGGCTCACAGCTGCGGGCGCGCATGTTCGCGCCGGCGATGGGCATCACCGAGGACCCGGCAACCGGAGCCGCCGCGACCGCCTTCGCGGGCTACCTCGCGGCGCACGAGGAAAAGGGCTCGTCCACGCTTCGGTGGGTGGTGGAGCAAGGATTCGAGATGGGCCGCCCCAGTGTGATCGAAGTCGAGGCCGATCGTGTGGACGGCGAGGTGAGCGCGATCCGCGTGAGCGGAAGCTCGGTGATCGTAAGCAGTGGCGAAATGGAGATCCCGGAGCGCTTCCTCTCCGAATGACGTCGGAAGCACCGACGCTACGAGATCAAACCTCGCCGCCCGCCGCCATCACCGCCTGGATCGCTTCGCGATCCAACTCGGAGGGTACGCCCCAATCGTCCTCGTACTCGAAGTGTGCGGCCACGCTCCGCGTCCGGAGGCGATCATCGATGATATCCAGACGATCAGGGGTCATGAGGGCCGGATGAGGAAATCCGCAAGCTCTCGAAAGCATCAAGACCTCTTTTCGGAGCGATATGACGTAGTTCGAAAGCCTCGCCGCCTTCGATGACACATCGATGCCGCGCTGCAGCCATCGGCTCTGCGTCGCCACGCCCGTCGGGCAGTGGCCGGTATGGCACCTTTGAGCTTGGATGCAGCCCACCGCCAGCATGGCTTCTCGCGCGACATTCACCATGTCACAGCCGAGCGCGAACGCCAGCAGCGACTTCTCCGGAAACCCGAGGCGGCCCGCACCGATGAACACCACCTTGTCGTCGAGTCCCTGGTCTCGAAACGCGCGATAGACCTCCGCCATTCCAATCTTGAACGGAAGGGCGACGTGATCAGCGAACACCAAAGGCCCCGCTCCGGTCCCGCCTTCGCCGCCATCGACGGTGACGAAATCGACCGCCCGACCGGAAGTGGCCATCAGCTGGGCGAGACGCTTCCAAAACAACGTTTCACCGACGGCGGATTTGATCCCGACCGGCAAGCCCGTGGCGTCCGCGAGGAGCTCGACGAAGTCCAGCAGTCCGTCCTCGTCCTGAAACGCAGCGTGGCTAGAAGGTGACAGGCAGTCTCGACCGAGTGGGATGCCTCGAATCTTGGAGATCTCGGGCGTGACCTTCGCCGCGGGTAGCACGCCTCCCATGCCCGGCTTCGCCCCTTGGCTCAGCTTGATCTCGACGGCCCGCACGTTGTGCTTGTCGACGGTCTCAAGGAACCGCTCCAGGCTGAAACCACCGTCTTCGGCACGACAACCGAAATAGCCGGTCCCGATCTGCCAGATGAGCTCCCCGCCATGGGCGTGATACGGAGAGATGCCTCCCTCGCCAGTATTCTGGAGGCAACCCGCAGCGAGGGCGCCTCGGTTCATGGCCTCGACGGCTCTCGAGCTCAACGAGCCGAAGCTCATAGCCGAGATGTTCACGATGGACTTCGGACGAAAGGCGTGAGCTCGCTGACGATAGCCACCTAAGACCTTCGCGGCCGGCAAGCGATAGGTATCCGAATAAGCGGGGTCGCCTTTGAACGGCGTCGGAAACGGGAACGCCGCCTGACGGATGATCAGATAGTTCGGCGACTTTTCGAGATCGTTGTCCGTTCCGAATCCAAAATAGTTGTTCGCCTTCTTCGCGGACGCGTAGACCCAACTGCGCTCGTCCCGACTGAAGGGCTTCTCCTCATTGTTACTGGTCACGATGTACTGCCGCAGCTCGGGGCCCACCATCTCGAAGAGGTAGCGAAAGTGCCCCAAAACGGGAAAGTTTCGAAGGATCGCGTGCTCTCGCTGGGTGAGGTCGTAGAGGATCAAGATGACGACGGCTACGGCGATACCGACCACGATCTCCATCATGTCATCCCTTGTACATCGAATCGCCCGGTCTCACGTCGCCGCTGATCTGCACGGTAGAGCCGTCGGGATCGTTCACGAGAAAGCTGACATAGCTTCCGCCGCCGGGATTGTCGAGACGAGGCTCGAGCCCCCGCCTTTCGAGCTCACCGCGGACTTTGTCCGTATCCCAGTCCTCGATCTTGTACGCGATGTGATCGACCACGGCCTCTTTCTCGCCGTCGGAGGCGTTACGTGCGATCAAGCGACTGTCACCAAATCCGAGCGAGCATTGCGTTCCGGTGTCGCCCTCGACGCTCATTCCGAGGAGATCGCTGTAGAAATCCCGCGTCTCCCGATAGTCAGCCACGCGGTAAGAGAGATGATCGAGAGCGACCGCCTTGAAGCCGCCGGCGGCGTCCGCTCGGGGCGCAGACAAGGCCTGGGCCGCGCCGCCCGCGGCGACCAAGGATCGGATCAACTGACGTCGGCTCACTTTGCCTTCTTCGTATCGTTGCAGCAATCGCGAAACTATAGCTTCCATGGCGTCCTCCGCCTCGATCCTTATCGATCTCAGCCCCCGACGTAAAGCCCCGGCGGGCGAATGTCGCACGACCACAATTGTTGTATAGTCGCCGGATCCTGGCTCCAAACGGAGGGATTTCATGAAACGAATCGTTGCAACCGCAGTCGTTTTCGCAGTGCTATGTCTAGGGGGCGGTACCGCTTTCGCGCAGTTCGAGAACGTGGGAAATGTGGATTTTCCGACGTCCGGCTCGCTCGAGGCCCAAGCCCATTTCCTCAGAGGGGTCGCCATCCTTCACAGCTTCGGCTGGAAGCAGGCGATCGAGCAGTTCCAGAAAGCGCAGGAACTGGACCCCGACTTCGCGCTCGCCTACTGGGGTGAGAGCCTGTGCTACAACCACCCTCTGATCGGCGACATGGACCTCGAATCCCCTAGAGCCGTTCTGAAACGCTTGGGTGCGACTCGCGACGAGCGCATGGCCAAGGCACCGACGGAGCGCGAAAAGGGATTCCTCGAGGCCGTCGAGATTCTGTGGGCCGAAGGCGATATCGCGGACCGCAAGCTCGGCTACATGAACCAGATGCGACGCCTCCACGAGAAGTTCCCCGAAGACGACGAAATCGCGGCCTTCTACGCGCTGTCGACCATCGCCGCCGTGCGCCCCGCAGGCGATACGACGTTCCGGATGTATGTCGAAGCAGGCTCAACGGCTATGAAAGTCTTCGAGCGCAATCCGAACCACCCCGGGGCCGCGCACTACATCATCCACTCCTTCGACGACCCCGTACACGCACCTCTGGCCCTGCCGGCAGCCTATCGGTTCGCGGACATCGCGCCGGCCGTGTCTCATGCGCGGCACATGCCCACCCATATTTTCATCCAACACGGAATGTGGGACCTCGTCTCCGAGCACAACCAGTCCGCTCATGATGCGGCGGCCGATCTATGGGTGAAAGGCGACGCGGTGGGTGACATGGTTCACGCACTCGACTGGGGCCAGTACGGCGACATCCAGCGCGGCGACTACGCGAAGGCCAAGAAGTGGATGAAGCGGCTCGACGAGGTCGTTACCATGAGCGACGGCGCGAGCCGATCGTCCGGAAGCGTGCCTCTGCTCCGTGCTCGGTTCATCGTCGAGACGGAGACCTGGGAGACGAAGCCCGTCACCGAAGATGCTTCGGCACACGAGCTTCTCGCGACCGGCATGTCCGCCTACAAGACCGGCAATACGGAGCTTCTCAACCAAGCGGCTAGCCAGCTCGAGAAAGTCGCCGACGAGCAGGCGGCGAACAAGTCGCTCTACAACCGCCAAGCGCAGCCGACACGCGTGATGCAGCACGAAGTCGAAGCACTCGCGGCGATGGCGAAGGGTGACCAAGACGGGGCCGTGAAACATCTCGAGATGGGACTCGCCGTCGTCGCAGAAATGCGTCCTCCGAACGGTGCCGCCAGCCCGGTCAAACCGATGCACGAGCTCGCCGGGGACATCATGCTCGAGATGGACCGAGCGGAAGCGGCGGCCAAGTACTACGAAGCGTCCCTCCTCCGGATGCCGAATCGCCCGCGAGCCCTTCTAGGCGCCGCACGGGCGTACAAGGCGCTCGGCAACCAGGCCGTGGCCGCGGAGTACTATCACAAGCTTCAGCAAGTCTGGGAAGCGTTCGATGTTCCGGAGAAAGCCGAGGCGAGTCAGTTTCTACAGGCGACCGACGACGCAGATTCGGTGCTGCACTAGGAAGACCCCTATTCGGCGGCGGGAGCCCTCGAAAAGCTCCCGCCGCCTCGAAGCGCACTCGATGACCTCGCGAAGCAAGATATCCGGTGTCGTGATGCTCGCTCTCGCGAGCATAGGCGTCGCCCATGCCCAGAGCCCATCGGGACCCCCTTATGACTTCCTGCGCACCCAGATCGGCTTCGACGACGCTCAATTGAACGCCGTCGCCGCCGGGACAGCGGTCACCAAGGTGCTCGAGACGCCCGAGAGGCGAGAAGTCGCGATCGCCGGTGTCGTCCACCTTCGCGCTTCCACACGTTTCTTCCTCCGTATGTTTCGAGATATCGAGAACTTCGACACGGCAGCGCTCGCGTCCAGGAAGGCCAGCGACCCCATGCAGCTCTCGGACTTCTCGACGATGCATATTCCCGAGGAAGAACTGAAGTCACTGTCGAAGTGCTCGATCGGGGATTGCAACATGAAGCTCGGGCGGGAGACCGTCGGGCGGGTGGCCAGCGAGGTCGATTGGGACGCGCCGGGTGCCGCGGACGAAGCGGAGCGGATTCTCCGAGAGCAAGCGTTTCATTTCGCGAGCGCCTATCTCGAAGACGGAAACGTCGCCCTCGGCGGGTATGACGACAAGAAGACGACAGGTGTCATCGAAGGAGACTTCGGGACTTTGTTCGACAACGCGCCGTACGTCCTCGCTTATGCTCCCGAGCTTCATCGCTACCTCCACGACTACCCGACCGCGTCACTACCCGGATCCACCGACTTCCTCTACTGGGCCCAATACGACTACGGGAAACCGGTCACCCGGGTCAACCATGTGACGATCTATCCGACCGAAGAGGGCGACAACGGCTCGGCGCTGGTCGCGGTGAAACACCTCTGGTACACGCACTACTTCACGACCGGGCTGGATCTCCACGCGCTCGTGCGAGACGAGAAGTCCGAAGAGGACGCGTTCTACCTCGTGACGCTCGTGCGCATGCGTACGGACGGCGTCGGAGGAATGTTCGGGGGCCTCGTCAAGAACAGCGCGTCGAAAGCCGTCATCAAGAACGTGCAGCTCTACCTCGCCTCGATGAAGACGGCCATCGAGGGCTACTACCGCGACGAGCAATCGCGGCGGCCATGACACATCAGTACACACGAAGGAGAACGACCCATGAACGTAGGCAGAGTTCACTCGCTAATCGCCCTCGCCGCCCTTGGGCTATTGCTATCGGCATGCGCAGGCCAAGCACCGGAGCAAGCACCCGAAGGCAGTAGCGACGTCACCGTTTATTCAGGGGCACGGCTCATCGTGGGCAATGGACAGGTCATCGAGCACGCGGTCTTCTCCGTCGATGAAGACGGACGACTCGAGACCGTCGGTGCCGACGGCGAGGTAGATGTGCCGGAGGGTGCGAGTATGGTCGATCTCACCGGCATGACCGTGATGCCGGCTATCGTCGACTCCCACGTTCATCTGAGTGTGACACGCGAGGGACTCATCGAGGATCTCGAGCAGCGTGCTTATCACGGTGTGGGGGCCGCGATGAGCCTTGGCCATGACGGAGAGGGCGCTCCGCTCGAAATGCGAGGTGAAGTCGTACCGGGCGCGGGCTCCTATATGTCCGCCGGACGCGGCATCACGATGCCCGAGCCGGGACGATCGGAGGTGCCTCATTGGGTGACCAGCGAGGAAGAAGCCCGGCAAGCCGTCAGGGATGAAGCCGCTCGTGGTGTCGACATCATCAAGATCTGGGTCGATGACCGCAACGATCAGTACGAGAAGTTGACGCCGGAGATCTACGGGGCCGTCATCGACGAGGCTCATCAGAACGGACTCCGCGTGACCGCGCACATCTTCGATCTGACGGATGCGAAAGGTTTGCTCGAGGCGGGCATCGATGCGTTCGCACACGGTATCCGGGACCAGGACGTCGACGACGAGGTCGTGGCCATGATCAAAGAGCGGCCCAACGTCGTGCTCGTGCCGAACATGCCCTATCGCGGCGTCCCCACGGACCTCGACTGGCTCAGCGGCTCGATGACCGAGACAGAGCTCGCGACCATCGCCGAGCGAAACGTCGAACGGCCGGAGTCGCAAGAATCGTTCGGCATCCAAGCCCGGAACCTCGCCCGCTTGAGCGAAGAGGGCATGACGATCGCTCTAGGTACCGACGGCAACACGCCGTGGGCACCCCACGTCGAGATGGAAGACATGGTCGCCTCCGGGATGTCCACGAGCGATGTGTTGGTTGCCGCGACCCGCAACGCAGCGGCGATGGCGGGGTGGACCGACCTGGGCACGGTCGAGCCCGGAAAGCTCGCCAACTTCGTCGTGCTCGAAGCGAACCCGATCGACGACATCACGAATAGCCGACGCATCTCCGCGGTCTACCTACGAGGGGAGCCGGTCGACCGTGACGCGCTGAGCGCTCGATTCGCGAGCAGCGAGTGACCACCCGGATCTGAGTGACGCGCCGTCTCGCCTGCGCGCTGCGATTCGATCTCAGTCGGATCGCAGCGCCGTGACCGGATCGACCTCGATCGCTCGCTGCGCCGGGACGTAGCTCGCGGCGAGTGCGGTCGCTAAAAGCACGAGTACGGCTGCGAGCGATACGAGCGGGTCGACGGGATCGACCCCGTACAGCACACTTGCGGCGAGCCAGCCCAATCCCACGCTCGCGACGAGGCCAACGGCCAGCCCGGCGACGGTGAGTCGCAGGCCTCGACCGAGAACGCTCTTCAAAATGTCTCGCGCTTCGGCTCCGAGCGCCCGTCTTAGACCAATCTCGAACCGCTGCTCGGCGACTGAGAAAGCCAGGACGCCGTACAAGCCTAGCGCCGCGAGCGCCAGGGCGAGCAGGGAAAAAAAGCCGAGAAGCGAGACGCCCGCGCGCGCGGGTGCCAGCGCGATCTGCAAGTGTTCGCTCATGGGTTTCACGTCGTAGAGCGGGAGTCCCGGGGCAAGCTTTCGTGCTTCCGTACGGATCGGCTCGACGAGAGAATACGGAGGTTCGGCCGCCCGGACGACAAGGGTCATGTCCCGCGTCGGTCGCTGCTCGAGCGGAAAGAAGAAGAAAGGCGTGGGCGCCTCCCCGAGCGTCAGGTACTTTCCGTCCTCGACGACGCCGACCACTTCCATCATCGTCCCTCCGGGGCGTCCCATGCGTTTTCCCACGGGACTCTCACCGGGCCAGAACCGGGCCGCGAGCGTCTCGTTCACGACGACGACGGGAGGCGACTCCGCGTGGTCGGTTGCCTCGAAACCTCGACCGGCAACGATCCGTATCCGCATCGTGTCGAAGTAATCTCGGGAAACAACGTTCCGATTGATCGATGGAGTGCCACTCGATGACGTCGGCTCGAAACCTTCGGGCGCGACGTTGTTTTGGTTGATATCGATATCGAACGGGATCATGTTTGCCCAGGCGCTCGATTCGACCCCTCGGAGAGCTGCCACACGCGCGCCGAGGTCGTCGAAGAAATCTGTCGCCTCCTCTCCTGAATAGCCATGGAGACTCAAGTCGAGCGACGCGATGAGAAGGCCGTCCGCAACGAAGCCGAGATCAGCGTCCCGGCCGTTCGAAAGCCCACGGACGAAGAGGCCGGCTCCCACGAAGAGCGTCGTGGACAGCGCGACCTGACCGGCCACGAGCGCGAACCGGAGCCGTGACCGTCGCTTGGTCCAACCTCCCAGGCTTGCCTTGAGAGAAGGCACGAGATCTGACCTCGAAGTTTCGAGCGCCGGAGCGAGGCCGAACAGGAGTCCGGTGAGGAGAGAGACCGAAACGGCGAAGCCGAGGACGCGTAGGTCGAGGGTCATGGGGAGCGCGAGCGGAAGGTCGATGGGCGGGCCAATCCCGCGCAGAGCATAGGCGCACCACCACGCCCCGGTCATTCCGATCGCGCCGGCGATCGACGACAAAAGGAGACTCTCGACCAGGAACTGACGGATGAGCGTCCCCCGGGTCGCGCCCAGTGCCAGGCGGACCGCGATCTCACGACGTCGCCTGGCAGCTCGAAAGAGCAATAAGCCCGCGACGTTTGCGCAGGCAAGCAAGAGGACGAGCACGACCACGACCCCGAGCACGCCGGAGAAACCGACGAAACCGCCGCGCATGATCGGGTGGATCCCGCCGGCGGCTTCCGGTAGCAAGTTGAAGCCGACGCCGCGGTTCGTATCGGGAAACTCTGTCTGAAGGCGCTTCGCGAGCACGTCGAGGCCCGCTCGAGCCGACGCGATGTCGACGCCCGGGCGTAGACGCGCCATCGCCAAGAAGCTTCGGTTTCGGCGGTCATCGAGCACGAAGCCGGGCATGATGACTTCCGACATCGAGGCTGGAAGCCACGCGGCCGGCGCGACCCCGATTCCGGTCCCCGTGAAGCGCTCAGGGGCCACTCCTACGATCTCGAATGGCTGACCGTTGATGCTCATCGTGGTGCCGAGAACCTCCATGCGGGCGCCGTAAGCGCTCTGCCAGAACCCGTAGCTGAGCACGGCCTCCGGGAACCGTCCGGTGGCGCCGTCGTCCTCGTAGTCGAAGAACCGCCCGTGGGCCGGCGCTATCCCCAGGGTCGAGAAGAGACGCCCACTCGACATGAACGCCCAAATGCGTTCGCCGCCATGATCGCCACCCCAATTCAGAGGTACGAATTTCTCGACGAACACGTCGGAGAACAGGCCCGACATCGACCGCAAGTCCGAAAGCTCGGGAAAGGAAACCGTCGCGTAGTCGAAGGAGTCCGGCAAGCTCCCGTAGATCCTTACGAGTCGTTCAGGCTCGTGAACCGGAAGCTCCTGGAACAGGAGCGAGTGGACGAAGCTGAACGTCACGGTGTTCGCGCCGATCCCGAGCGCGAGCGCGACACTCGCGAGCAGCGTAAAACTCGGGTTGCCGACGAGCCCCCGGACACCGTAGCGGACGTCCTGCCAAAGGCCGGAGGCGAATACACGACGACGCACAGGGTCGTACGGGGGCACTCGCGAGAGTCTGACCGTGTGCGCAAACGAGCTCCAATCCGGGACCTGCGAAAAAGCTCTGGCCCGTGCTTCGGTCTCGCTCGCGCCGGTAGAGAGAGCGTCCTCGAACGCGTCTTCGAGCTGCTGGGCCACTTCTTCGATAACGTCGTCGGGAGCATCGAGGCGCTCGCGGACCCACTCAGTCCAGCTCGGCATGCGCGACCCCCGTCACTTTCTCGATAGCATCCACGAACGAGCGCCAGCTCCGACGCTGCTTCGTCAACATTTTCTTGCCGGACGCGGTGAGACTGTAGCATCGCCGCCGACGGCCGCTCGCTCGCTGCTCCCAGCACCCCTTCAACCACTTTCGCGCCTCCATCCGGTAGAGGATCGGGTAGAGCGACGCGGCGTTGAGCTTGAGCACTCCTTCCGAGCGCGCCTCGATGAGCTTTCCCAGCTCATAGCCATGGTGGGACTGCTCCTCGAGCAACGAGAGGATCAGGATCTCGGTGCTCCCCTTCTTGAGCTCTCGCGATATCATGCCTTTACGATATATGTTTATACAACATATATCCAGCGCGAACACCGCACGCGGGCGCTTGGGTGCGCAGAGCCAAAAATCTAGGGGTCTTCGACTTTGTAGGCGGAGATCTTCCAGGCGCCGTCGATCTTGGCCCAAATGAGCTGATAGACGGGAGCTTCGCCGCCCACGGTGCGGAAGCGGAACATCGTGCCGGCGGTATTGCCATAGTCGGCCGGCATCGTATCCGGGACGACACCCTTCGAAGCACGGAAGGAGCAATTTGCCAGCTGTCGAACGACGTCAGGGACGCTGACGAGCGCATAGGCATTCGAGCGCTCGTGCTCCATGATCCGGATCATCGGGTGACTCGGCTCGACGCCTACGATGACATCATCAAGGTTGGTGGGTTGCCCGATGGCATCACGTACGCGTCCCATGCGTTCATCGATGAATTGACCTGCCTGTTCATCGTTGTCGGCCACGGGATCGGATTCGCCGCGATACAGGTCGTAACAGGAGTAGCTCTCGGGAGCCATGTACGAGAACGCGGCATCGGAATCGCCATCGATCAGCCACGCTTGCAAGAAACGGTCGACGGTGCTCGAGAACTCGGTGTCCACCGCGATCCGGGGCACGTCCACATCGGGACGCTCCGAAAGCCTGGCGACGTCCGTCGCAGGCTCGCTCTCGTAGGAGATGATCTTCCAGTAGTCGCCTTGCTTGGCCCAAAGCAGCGCTAGGGTCTCTCCCGCTCCGTCCGGCGTCTCGATGAACAAGACGGCGGCGAAGTAGTTTCCGTACTCGCGGTAGAAACGCGAAGGCGCCTTGGTCGCGAGCGTGGTCCGGTTCGCGCAATCGAAGGACTGAGCGACGTCATCGGGAATGGAGTAGAGCACGAACCGCGCGTGGTGTGGCTGCCGGACGACTTTGAGAGCGCGCTCGGTGAGTCGAACACCAAGCGTCACGCCTTCGAGACTCGTCTGCGCTCCGATCTCGTCCTTCACGGCTTTCATCGCCATCATGAGCTGGTAAGGCGCCATCCCGCGATCGACCGGTTCGCCCTGCTCGAGCTCGATGCAGGCGTAGGATCGTTCCGAGATATAACCAACCGCCGCCAAGACATCCCCCTCAACGAGCCACGCTTGAAGAAAGTCCTCGGTCACCTTCTCGATCGTCGCCGCACCTATGCGAGGAACATCGGGTAGCCGCAGACTGTCGTCGACCTCCTCGTCGGCGTAGTTGCTTCTCAACCGAGCGCCGAACAACGAGCGCCACCAGTTGGTGAATCCCTCCCAGCGTCCGTTGTGACGGTTGAAATTGTCGCCCGCGCGGACGTCCGAGTTGGATGAGCTCAGGTGGCCATTGAACAAGGCGACCGGAAAGCTCGACGAGCGATAGTCCACATCGATATCGGCGCGGCGCTGGTCGAGAGCGATCGAAACTTGAATCGAAGGCACGGTGCCCGACTGCCGGTAGTTGATCGGATAGCCCTTGTGGTAGACGGTGTTGTCGGTTCCTCTCGTGAACTCCTGGCTCGCCTCCAGGGTGTCGATGGCGCCTTCCTTCAGTCGGACGTACATGCGAAACTGTTCGTCCCCGCGCGCGTCTTTGATCTTCCCGCGAACGTCCTCGACCGCGTCGATGATATCTATCACCGGGCCGAGAGAGCTCCCGGTGGAGTCGGTCAACGGCGTGTTCATGAGCGCGTGGGTCACGGCATCGAACGTCGTTTTCGTCGACAGCCGGGCAAAACGATCGTAAAACGGCCCCGCTTCGACATCCTGTCCCGTGACCTCGTTGAATCGCGCCACCCAGTCGTCGATGAGACGCTGCTGGGCCGGGTCCATCTCCGCATAAATCGACCCGAACTCTCGGGGAGACTCCGGTTGCTGGCCGGAGGCTTGCCCTAAACCGAGAGCGAGAACGAAGAGCGCAGTGAACGAGTGGGAGGCCATGAGATTCCTTGCAAACGCATCATTGAAAGGTTTTGGGGAGTATAAGCGAAATATCCGGAAAAGCGGTGACCAAAGCCAGGACCGCAACCATCGCCAAGTAGAACGGCCAGATCGACCTCACGCTGCGCTCGACGGGAATGCCGCCCACGGCGCATCCGACGAAGAGGACCGAGCCGACGGGCGGGGTGACGAGTCCAATCCCGAGATTCAAGATGAGGATGACTCCGAACTGCACCGGGTCAATGCCAAGCCCCTGCGCCACAGGTAGGAAGATCGGGGTCGTAATAATGATGAGAGGCGACATGTCCATGAAGGTGCCAAGAACGAGCAAGATGGCGTTCACCAAGAGCATCAGGACCAAGGGGTCGTCGCTGAGCGCGAGGAGCGACGTCGACAGCTTGAGCGGTACCTCGGCTACGGCCATCAGCCATCCGAACGCAGACGCCGTGCCGATGACGAACATCACCATCGCCGTCGTGCTTACGGCCTTGACGCTCGCCGCGACGAAAGAGCTCCAGTCGAGGCTGCGGTATACGACTAGAGAGACCACGAGCGTATAGAGGACCGCGATCGCCGACGACTCCGTCGCCGTGAAGACTCCCGACAGGATGCCGCCGACGATGATGAATGCCGAGATCAGTCCCGGTATCGCGCCGGCAAAGCTGCCGAGCACCGAGCGCCACCCCGGAAAGCGTCCGCGGGGATAGGCCCGGGCTCCCGCCATCACGTGCGTGACCGCCATGAGGGAGAGACCGAGAAGCAGACCCGGCAACAAACCCGCGAGAAACAACGACGCGATCGAAACACCGCCACCGGCCGCGACGGCGTAGATAATCATGTTGTGGGACGGCGGGATCAGAAGTCCCGTCGTCGCGGCGGTCGTCGTGACGTTGACCGCGAAGTCGTCGTCATAGCCCTCGCGCTTCATGATCGGAACGAGAGCCGCGCCCATCGCTGACGCGCTCGCGACCGCCGAGCCCGACACCGCGCCGAACATCATGGACGAGAACACGCTGACGTGACCCAGGCCACCGCGGGTCCCCCCCACGAGAGAGCGGGCGAAGCGCACGAGCCTCTCCGCCATTCCGGATCGATGCATGAGCTCCCCCGCATAGATGAAAAACGGGATCGCCATGAGAGCGAAGACGTTCATGCCCGCTGCCATGCGCTGAAACGCCACGACGATGGGAATGTCCAGATAGTACAGGGTTGCGAGTGACGACAACCCAAGACAGAACGCAACCGGAAGTCCGGCCAGGAGCAGAAGGAAAAAGGAACCGAAGAGAACCGTCAGCTCCAACGTTCAAGCCTCGCTCTCGCCGGCGAGCTCGCGCAAGATGTTGTCGAGGGCGAACAACACCATCATCCCTCCGGACAGGATGAACGGCCAATAGGCCAGCGCACGAGACACGCCGAGCGTCGGTATCATGTGGTCCGCGGTGAACTCCGCGAGCACGGCGCCGTTCCAGACCATCGCGATGCCGAACCCGGCGATGCTCATTTGACGAGCGATCTCCACTGCACCTCTTGCACGGCCCGCGAACCGATCCGCGACGAAAGCGAAGCCGAGATGGAAGCGCTGGTGTACGCCGACCGCGGCCGCAAGCAAGATGAAGTAGAGCATGAGCAGGAGCGCCAACGACTCGGACCAGCCAGGACTATCGTTGAGAACATAACGACCGAAGACCTGCCAGCCAATCGAAAGCGTCATGAAGAACAGCCCTGCCGCCGAGCCGTAGAGGGCGAAACGGGCCGTGCGCTCAGCGACGCGCTCGATCAAACCCTTCACGCTCGCCATGGGTCAGCGCGCAGCCTGGATGCGTTCAGCCAAGCCCCGGAGCGCCGGCGTCGTGAGGAACGCTTCGTAGACGGGGTACATGGCGTCGATGAAGGGCTGCTTGTCAATGTCTTCGAGAATCGAGTTGCCCGCGGCGGTGACTTTCTCGCGTGACGCTTCGACCCGGGCATCCCACAGGCGCCGCATCTCGGGGACGGACGCCTTTGCGGCGACGCGCATCGCCGCCTGGTCATCGGGCGACAAGCGCTCCCAGCGATAGCGCGACATGACGAGGACCTCCGGGACCATGACGTGCTCCGTCCGGCTGTAATATTTGGCGACCTCGTAGTGGCCGGTCGATTCGTAGGACGGCCAGTTGTTCTCGGCGGCGTCGATCGTTCCAAGGGCCAGGGACTCGTAGACCTGGCCGAAGCCCATAGGGGTCGCGTTGCCGCCGAGTGCGTCGATCATCGCGACGAACAACTCGGAGTTCTGGACCCGCACTTTCAATCCGACGACGTCCTCAGGGCTGCGGATGGGCCGCTCGACGTTGTACAAGCTCCGGGCACCGGAGTCATAGAACGCGAGGCCAACGAGCCCATGCGGCTCGAACGTCTCCAGGATCTCGTCGCCGATCGGGCCATCGAGTACCTCGCGCATGTGCTCGGTCGAGCGGAACAAAAAGGGCATCGAAAGTACTCGCGTCTCTGGAATAATCGAGTTCAGGGGCGCGAGGCTGACTCGATTCAGGTCGATCCCTCCTAGAATCGTAATCTCGATCGTATCGCGCTCGTCGCCGAGTTGACCGCCGCCGTAGACTTTCAGGGTGAGCCGGCCGGATGTCGCTCGCGAGAGCTCCTCGCCCATCCGGGCGACGGCCTTGACGGTCGGGTACTCGATGTCGTGAACGTCGGCAGCGCGAAGGGTCACTTGGCCGAATCCCCCCGCGGCGGTCGAAAGCGCGCACAGCGCACTGATAAGGACGCGCATGAAGCACTCAGCCTATATCAAACGGACGGTCGTCTCGCGCGAGAGTTCGTGACAAACTGCAACCAACAGGAGGAACGACACGATGGGGGACGGAACCAAGATCCAGGCCGCACCGAACGGCCCGCTACTCGTTCACGACGCACCGACCCTGACGAACTCCAAGGGCGCGACTCTAGAGACAAAAGCGGTGACCGCGCTTTGTCGCTGCGGTCGGTCCGAGAACAAGCCTTTTTGTGACGGCGCCCATGCCAAGGCCGGTTTCTCATCGGCGCGCGAAACGGACGGCGCCGCGGACAAGGCCGACGCCTATGAAGGAAAATCGATCAGCATTCACGACAATCGCGCCGTCTGCGCCCACGCAGCGCTGTGCACGGCGGGGCTCGCGAGCGTGTTCAAGTACGGCGAGGAGCCGTGGATCGACGCGGACGGTGGGGATGTCGAGGCGATCAAGAAGCAAGTCGCCGCCTGCCCGTCGGGCGCGCTGACCTACACCGAGAACGAGACGGAGCATCGAGATTACGGGAACGCGCCCGGCATCTTCATCGCGAAGAACGGTCCCTACGCCGTCAAGGGCGGCGCCCTGCTCGACGATCCCGTGACCGGTCAAACTCCGAAGACGACGGACCACTACACGCTTTGCCGCTGCGGCGGCTCCAAGAACAAGCCGTTTTGCGACGGAAGCCACTGGCAGGGCTTCGAGGACGACGACAACTAGGGAGACCGGGGTACGGGCCGTGCGTCCGAAGTGTACGCCTTGAACGGATGCCAGTCATTTGACTCATAGTCATTTGACTACTATCATGCGTTCATGGCGGACACGATCGACAGTTTCCTACCTCTCAACCCGCGCGAGTTTCTCATCCTGTTCGCGCTCCTCGATGGACAGCTTCACGGCTACGGACTCGTCAAGGCCATTTCAGAGCAGAGTGACGGGCGTGTTTCCATGGACCCGGCGAACCTCTACCGGTGCGTGAGGCGCCTTCTCCGCGACGGATTGGTACGAGAGACCGGCAAACGTCCCGCGCCCGAATCGAACAACGAGCGGCGAAAGTACTTTGCGATCACGCCTCTCGGAAAACGCGTGGTGGCCGCTGAGGCCGAGCGACTCGATCGCATCGCGAGTGCCGCGCGCGCACGAAAGCTCATCTCGGGGCAACGCCCATGAACACCGTTCTACTCCGCCTCGCCGAGCGCATCTACCAAGCGCTCTATCACCTGTTTCCGCGTGACTTCCTCCACGCTTCGCAAGACGACGCCATGGAGCTGTTTCGGGATCTGTTCCGACGAGCCTACCGCGACCAAGGTGCGCTAGGCGCTCTGACGTTCAGCGGACGTGCCTATCTGCGCCTCCTGCCTTCCGCGGCGCGCGAGCGTTGGTCCGGCAGATCCATCCGAGCCCGTCCCGGCGATGGGACGCTCGTCTCGAGCGCCGAACGCCTCGTTCACGACGGACGGATCGCGATTCGCAGCTGGCGACGAAAACCTCTTTTCGCCACCGTCGTCGTTGCCATCATCGCAATGGGAGTCGGCGCCACGACGACGATCTACAGCGTGGTCGACGCCGTCTTGCTGAAAGCCCTCCCCTACCCCGACGCCGAGCGACTCGTGATCTTCGAGCACGGCTCTCATTCGATCCTCGACTACAAAGCGTGGAGCACCCGCACGAACGCGTTCGCCGACATGGCAGCGGGATGGGGAACCGTCATGGACTTGACGGAAGACGGCTCTCCGGAACGCCTGGGAGCGGCGGGTATCACCGCCGACTTCTTCGAGCTGTTGGGCGCCGAGCCGGCTCTCGGCAGACTCTTCACCGAGGACGATTACGACGCCACCACCGGGGCGGCCGTACTCGACTTCGGATTATGGCAACGGCGATTCGGCGCCGACCCGACGGTCCTGGGACGCACGCTCGTGCTCGACGATGAGCAGGTAACCATCGTAGGGGTCTTGGGGCCGCGCTTCCGTTCACCCGAGCTCATGTTCGACGACCCGGTTGGGGTATGGCTGCCGCTCGATCTCGACGAGCCGGACCTGCAGAGCTGGGGTCTTCACGTGCTCGAGGTCGTGGCGCGGCTCGCTCCGGATAGAACGCTGGTCGCCGCCCAGGCAGAGCTAGACGTTTTGTCCGCCGAGATTGCGACGGAAACGGATCGGCGCCAACGGGCCGACGGTACGCCCGAACCGATCGACGTCGCGCCGATGATGGAAGCGAGCGTCGGCGAAGCGCGCGCTTCGCTCTACCTGCTCTTCGGAGCGGTCGGCTTCATGCTTTTGATCGCATGCGCCAACCTGGCGAACCTCTCTCTGGCCAACGGCGCGGAACGATCGCGAGAGATGGCTCTGCGGGCGGCGATGGGCGCGAGGCGAGCTCGCATCGTGCGCCAGCTCCTTTCCGAGAGCGTCCTTCTATCCGTCACCGGGGGCGCTTTGGGCATCGTGATTGCCTACTGGGGCGTTCATCTCTTCGGACGGTTCGCGCCGACCGGGCTTCCTCGCGCCGACAACATCGGAGTCGACTGGAGGGTGCTCACCTTCGCGGTGGCGGTTTCGATGGCCACGGGCGTTCTCTTCGGAATTCTGCCCGCGCTCCAAGCGGCCCGAACGGACGTCAACCAGGCGCTGAAGCTCGGCGCAACGACCGGCCGCAAGCCGCTCGCGCTGCGCAACTTTCTCGTCGTCTCCGAAGTTTCACTGGCGCTCGTTCTGCTCGTCGGTGCAGGGCTATTGTTCAACTCGTTTCTCAACGTGCACCGGATCGAGGTCGGCTTCGAGACGGACAAGCTCCTCGTCCTCCCCCTCTCGCTAGGACCGCGATTCACCGAAGCGGAGAGAGTGCAGTTCGCGCAACAGCTCGTACCCGAGCTCGCAGCCGTGGCCGGGGTCGAAGACGTCGGCGCCGCCGTCCTTCAGCCATTCATGATCCACGGAGAGGTGCGTTGTTGCTGGCGTACTCGACTGAAACCCGTCCCCCTGGATGCGACCACCGACGGTATTCGTTCGATCGTCCATCCAGTCGGACCCGGCTATTTCAGAGTTCTGGGCGCACCCTTTCTCGAGGGACGCGGCTTCGAGCGACCCGAGACCACGACGAATCCGATTCCAGCGGTCGTGAATGCATCCATCGCGCGGAAGCTCTTCGGGGACGGATCGCCGGTGGGACGGTCCTTCATGATCGGAGACGATGAGCTATCTATCGTGGGGCTGGTAGACGACATTAGACATTGGGGCCAGGCTCAAGAGGTCGAAGACCAGGTCTACGTCCCCTATTCTCGATTCGGCGGACACTCTCAGCGATTTCAGGTCGCGGTCAAGACGTTGCTCGAGCCCGACAGTCTCGTCGGACCGTTACGCGACGCCGTCTGGTCCGTGGAGCCGAGCTTGCCGGTTCCGGAGGTCGTAACGATGCGCCAGCTCGTCGGGCGCTCCAAAGCGGAGCCGCTCTTCTACGCGGTCCTGCTCGTGCTGTTCGCCGGGCTCGCGGCGACGCTAGCAATCGCCGGGCTGTACGGTACGCTGGCCTACCTCGTCGGTCAGAGCCGAAAGGAAGTCGGCATCCGAATGGCCCTAGGCGCACAGCGGAGCGATGTGCTCGGTCTCATTCTCAAGAGGGGCATGAGCCTCACCATCACCGGCATCGCCTTCGGGATCGTCGGAGCGATCGCGCTGTCGAAGTCGGTCGAGACCATGGTCTTCGGCATCACTCCCACCGACCCGACGACGATCGGCGCGATCTCAGCGCTTCTAGCCGCGATTGCGCTGGCAGCGTCCTACTTTCCGGCGCGCCGGGCGAGCTTGACCAACCCGGTCACAACGCTGAGGGCGGAATAGAGGACCGCGTCTCTATGCTCTGAACGGCTCGGACGGGCGACGTTGGTGCCAGTCCGTCTCGCGCTGGAAGATCATCGCGGCGTCGAGGACCGCTTGCTCCTCCCACGCTCCCGCGAAGAGCTGGAGCGATAGCGGCATTCCCTCGGAATCGAAGCCGCAAGGAAACGATATTCCGGGTAGGCCCGCAAGGTTCGCGGCGTTGTGCATTCGAAGATAGGTATGTGTGCGGCCGCCCGGCTCGAGCTCCGGATCCGAAGGAACCGGCCAACCGTCCACGACCTCGCGCATCGCCGCGCCGAACGGCCACGTCGGAGCGACGACCAGCCCGTAGCGCGAGAAAACCTCGTCCGACTCGCGGATCAGCTCACTGCGGATGCGAAGCGCCTTGATGTAGTCCGATGTCGGGGCGAGACGGGCAGCCATCCAGCTCGCGACGCGCGCACGATTGTAAGGAAAACACGACGCGATGCGACCATCGTCGAAATAGGGCGCGAAGAACGAGCCGCTCTCACAGCCGACGAGCTTCGAGAACAAAGGCCCATAGGGTCGGTCCGGAAAGCTCACATCCTCGAGCTCGCATCCCGCGGATCGCAGTACATCGAGCGCCTCGTCGAAGCGAGCGCGATCGGCCGGCTTCGCCATCTCGAAAGCGGCGCGCTCCACGCCAACTTTGACGCCTCGCAGCGACGTGGGAGGCTCGCGACGAAACGCGAACGGGCGCTTGGCGGTGGAGTTGTCTCGCGGGTCATGGCCGGCGATCGCTTCGAGCACGATCCCGCAATCTTCGGCATAGCGCCCAACCGGCCCGAGCTTGTCGAGGCTCCAGGAAAGCACCATGGCGCCGAAACGGCTGACCCGCCCAATCGTGGGCCGAAGGCCCGTCGCCCCCACGGCCGAGCAGGGATAGGTAATCGAGCCACCGGTCTCGCTTCCGATACCGAAGCCGATAAAGCCGGCAACGGCAGCGACGGCGGTTCCACTCGAAGAGCCGAAAGTCGTCCGATCGCGCTTCCAGGGGTTCAATGCGTTGCTGGTGTTGCCACCTGCGAACTCGCCCATCGACATCTTGGCCATGAGCACCGCGCCGGCCGCATCGAGTTTTTCAACGACGGCTCCGTCGCGCGACGGTACGTTGTCGGCCAGCATGCGGGAGCCCCACGTCGTGCGCACCCCATTCGTGTCGAGCAAATCCTTCACGCCATAAGGAATGCCGTGGAGGGGTCCTCGGGCGGCGGCGGCGTCCGCGCGCCGAGCCGCCGCCAGCGCGTGCTCACGCGCGAGCGTGATGATGCTCGACAGCTTCTCACCACCCGTAAGGTTCGGGTCCGCAGGAAGGTCGAAGTCCGGCTGGTCGAGTCGTTCGGCGCGCGCGATATAGGCTTCCGTCAACTCGACGGATGAGAGCTCTCGCGAGCCGAGCAAGCGAGACAGTTCGGAGACGGAAGAAAATGGAATCGAATCATCCTGCATTTCGTTCTCAATAGCGCGCGAACAGAATCGAGGGCTCGGAGTCGTTCGACAGAGGGTAGCTCTCCATCATGGCGGAGGTCTCCGCGTGCAGCACGATGGCACGCCTGAGTAGCTCCATCCATTCCTGGTCGTCGAACAGCCGGCCGCCGCCGACACCGCTGAGCATCGTACGGACTTCGTCGACGGAAGGTGTCTCACGCTGCGCGGACACTCCCATCGCACCCGCCCCGACGAGCGCCGTGAACTCTCTTCGAGAGAATCTCATGACTGCGAAGCATAGGAGAGATCCGGTTTCGGGAGCAAGCCGAAACCGGATCGAGGCTTCGAAGTCCTCTTCAGGGCTCGATGGTCGTGCGATAAGAGGCGGTCGGCGCGAGGTCACGACCCAGAAGCGTGACCGACCCCGAGATCTCGACCGCCTTGGTCACCGTGGCGACGTTGTACTGGACGAAGGTCGACCCCTTGCCGTTGCCGGGAACGTTTTTGATGATGCACTCGACGAGCCCCGTCTTGAGCTCCGTGCAGCCCGACTCCTTGGTTCGGAGCGACGTCATCTCGGGCGCGCTGAAGATGAGCCTGACGTCGCCCATGGCGCTCGTCGGGTTCGTCACGTCGGCGGTGACGGAGAAGAATTCGCCCGAAGGCACCGGGTCATTGAAACGCAAGCGCAAGGCGCCGCCCGCCGCGAATCCAGGCCCGGAGCCCTTCTCGACGGTGACGTCTCGGACACGCGCGCACTGGCCGGTGCGGCCCTCGATCGTGAGCGTGGCGCGGACCGAAGCGGTCTGTGTGGTGCTGGTCGCGTATTCGTGGCCCACGACGCCTTCGACGTCGAACAGGCCATCCTCCTGAGGACGGCCGTCACCGATCTCGACGCTGTCGATCGTGCCGTCGCCCCAGTCGATCTCCGCCATCTTGTTGCCGGCGGGAACGCCGCGAAAGCTGATGAAGAGCCCCACGACGTTTCCGGAAATGAAACCGGGATCACTGAAGCGCGCCCGCACCTCCGTGATGTCCTCGCAGCTGAACGTCTGCGGGACCGTCCACGAGGATACGTTCAGGGTCGCGGAGAAACCCGGAGAGGCCGGTCCCACGGTCGCCATCACGTTGATGATCTGATCCAGCATCGGAGACGGCGTGGAACCGAAGTTCGCAGGGATCGTCCCGGTCCCGTCGTCGAAAATGAACACATTATTCCCCGACGGTTGGCGCACGACGCCTTGGAGCTCGATCGGAGAGCCGAAACTCTCCGGAGCGTTTCCGAGGATCTCAGCGACGGTGGTGATCGCCTTCTGACCCGAGCCATGGCCGAAGCCCAACGATTGGACCGCGGGAGAACGAACGTCGTTGACGGGGCTCGGAGAGCTCGGTGTCGAATCGCTCCCACAACCGGAGACGGCACCGAATGCGAGGATGACCATCGGGATTCGCATGAACTTCATGACTTCTCACCTCTTTCGTGAAACGGGCTACTATCTTAGCGCGTCAACGGCACTCGTAATCCGCAGAACCATGTTCAATCGCTACCTTTGCCTCGTCCTCGTCGTGCTGCTTGCCGCGGTCGCGATGCAAGCGGAGGCTCAAACCGAAACCGAGACGAGCACGCCCGAAAGCGAAGCGCCCGAGAGTGGGGACGCTCCACAGAAGCAGCGACGAGAGGGAGCGAACGACGAGGATGTCGACATCGCCGACGTGGACCTGGAGGACCTCCGAGAGTCCGACGAGGAAAGCGTCGAGTTCTACGGCAGCGCGCGGCTCGTCGTGGGCTCCGAAGGCGATGGCCTGGAAGTTCGCGACAACCTCTCGCGGGTAGGGCTCTTCGCGGTAAAGGATTTCGCGGACGACTATGCGATCTACGCCCGGGTCGAGCTCGGAGTGAACCTCGTCGACAGCCTGGGGCGGATCTTGAACCCGAAAGCGAACGCACCCGATGGGGCGAACGGAGTCATCGCCCGCCTGGGATATCTCGGGCTCGAAACGCCGTTCGGCCAGTTCTCCTTCGGCAAGCAATGGTCAGCATACTGGCCGGTCGCGGCGTTCACGGATCGCTTCTCGTTCTCCGGCGGTCTCGCCGGGGCAAGCTTCAACGCCCGCACCGACGGCGGTGCGGTCGGGACGGGAAGAGCCGACGGCGCGTTGAAGTACACGCTCGACGTCGCCGATATCGACTTTCGATTCCAATGGCAGCCGGGCGAGCGCCGGATCCCGCAAACGGAGGAAGGGCAATACAGCTACGGGATTGGGACGAGCGTTTTCTATGAGTGGGATTCCCGATTGTCCTTCGGAGCGGCGTTCAACTACTCGCCGCTCGAGTCGCTTACGGAAGAGCTGGAGAACGTCGGCCTCGCAGGAAACGAACAGGCGTTCCTCCTAGGCGCGATGTACAAGGCTGAGCCCTTTTATTTCGCGTTCAACTACGTCCAGCATCGCAACCACGACACCGACGACCTCCTACGCTACTACGACGCCGAGGGGTTCGAAATCTACGCACGCGTGACGCTCGCGAAGCGCTGGCGCGCCTTCGGCGGTATCAACTACCTGACGCCGACCCGGCGACCTTTTGGAGGCGCCTCCAATCTGCGTTTCGGGATCATCGGCGTCGAGCGATCGCTGTTCGACGACACGTTTTGGCACTCGGTCTATTCAGAGTTCATCCTCGACGAGAGCCGGCGCTCGGACGGAACCCTCTACCCGAACGCCTTCGTCGTCGGCGTCCGGCTCGGGCTCGAGATCTAGCGGCCTGCCACCCGCATCACGGACTGAAACTCTTCGCGCTCCACCCCGTCGAGCGCCGTCACCCGTTCGGCGACGCCTTCGGACAAACGCCGAAAGAGGTCCTTGGCGCCTTCCGTCGGCGGCGCATCCCCCATCGAAGCAAAATTCAGTAACCGGGCGAGCTTGCTGTCAATCGCCGTCGGATAGTTGATGAGATCCTGTCCGGCGCGAGCACGGTACTGCACGAGTCGCTCCTCGAGCGGGTAGAGCTTGTCGTTCAGGCCTCGTAGCAAGTCCTGAAGCTCGTCTCCACCGCCCGCGGCCTCGACCGCCGCCTCGGCCCGCTCACGAAGCGCGCGGATCCTGCGGACGACGTTCATCGTCTCCGTCAGCTTGTCGCGAACGGAAATGAGAAACTCGAACTGGTCGCGAAGGTCGGCGTCATCGAATTCCAATCTCGGATCCCGCAAGAGCTCGAACGTTTGCGAGAGCTCTTCACCCTCGTGGGACAACACGACACGGTAGGAGCCCGGAGGAGCGAGCGGACCGTCGGAGCGGCCTTGAAACACGGCGTCCGGGAGAACGTCCGCACCGGGATAGCGCATGTCCCAGACGTAGTTATTGGCACCCTCTTCAGCTGGCGCCTCGTCGCCCGAGACTCGATGGACGAGCTCCTCCCCCGCGAAGATCTCGAGCGTCACGGCGCCCACAGCTGCGGTCTCGAGAAAGTACGGGACGACGACACCGGCGGGCGGATTCTCGCCGTGCCACGTCGACGTCATGGAAAAGCGAGCGGTGAGGGCCGCTCCCTGGCGGAAGCGGACCGTCGCTCGAGGCGCGAACAAATGCGTTCCCGCCGCCTCGACGCTCGCATCGAGCTGGCGCAGTACCGTCAAGTTATCCAGAATCCAGAACGAGCGGCCATGGGTAGCAGCCACGAGGTCGCCGTCCTTGACGACGAGGTCGTGGATCGGGACGACCGGCAAATGTCGCGAGAGCGACTGCCAAGAGCCCCCACCGTCGAACGAGACGTAGACGCCCCGCTCGGACCCCGAGTAGAGCAGGTCCTTGCGGACCGGGTCTTCGCGGATGACCCGCGTGAAGTCATTCGCGGGAATGCCGTCGGTGATCTTCGTCCACGTCTCGCCGAAATCGGTCGTCTTGTAGAGGTAGGGCGCGTGGTCCGACAGCTTGAACCGCGTGGCCGCCACGTAAGCGGTGGCAGGGTCGTGAGGCGACGGGTCGATCGTGCTCGTCAATGCGAACTCGGGGAGATCGGGGATGGTAACGTTGTCCCAGCTCTCGCCTCCGTCCTGTGACACGTGGATGTAGCCGTCGTCCGAGCCGGCCCACAACACGCCGGCCCGGGCCGGCGACTCCGCGAATGCGAAGATCGTCGCGTACCACTCGGGCCCGTAGGCTTCGCGCGTGATGGGTCCCCAATAGGGCCCCGTCTCCGGGTCCAAATAGGACGGAGTCTTCTCGAGGGTCTTCGGATCGGCCCGACTGAGGTCCGGACTCACGATGTTCCAGCTCGCACCTTCATCCGTCGTCTTGTGCACGAACTGAGACGTCACGTAGAGCACGTCCGGGTCATGGGGTGACGTCGCAACCGGATACGTCCACCAAAAGCGATAGTTGATGTCGGCGGAGCCCCATCCGTAATGCGTCTCCGGGTTCGGTGAGATGTCCCGGATCTGCTTGCTCCTGTGGTCATAGCGATAGATCCAGTGATGGTCCGCCGCATAGATGATGTTGGGATCTTCGGTGTGCGGCGCGATCGAGCCGTCTTCTCCGCCGCCGACGGAGTACCACTCCTCCATCGTGATGCGGCCGTAGTCCGAGCGACTCGGCAGCGAGATCGACGTGTTGTCCTGCTGCGACCCGTACACGCGGTACGGCACTTGGTTGTCGACCGCGACGTGATACATCTGGGCCGTCGTCTGGTTCAGGAGAGACGACCATGACCGACCGCCGTTATAGCTCACCGCGGCTCCGCCGTCGGAGGCACCGGCCATTCGCATCGGGTCCTCCGGATCGATCCACAGATCGTGGTGGTCGGGATGAGGCGCGCCCACTTGCTCGAAGGTGGAACCGCCATCGGTCGACTTCCAGAGCCTCACGTTCAAGACATAGACGGTGTCCGGCTCCGTCGGGTGCGCGAAGATGTGATGGTAGTACCAGGGCCTTTGCGTCAGGTCGGCGTCCTCGTTGAAGCGAGTCCACGTCGCGCCACCGTCGTCCGAACGGAAGACCCCCTTTTTCCCGATATCCGCGTCGAGGATCGCCCAGACCCGCCCCGGTCGCGCCGGCGACACGGCGAGACCGATCCGTCCGATAGGTCCGCTCGGGAGACCGGGGTGCTGGGTAATCTCCGTCCAGCTGTCGCCACCGTCGATCGTTTTGTACAAGCCGGTGCCGGGGCCCGCGCTACGGAAGCCCCACGGGAAACGTCGCAACTCGAGAAGCGAGGCGTACATGGTGTTGGGGTCGCTCGGGTCCATGACGAGATCGATGGCACCGGAGTCGGCGTCCCGGAACAAGCTCAGCTCCCACGTGACGCCACCGTCCTTGGAACGATAGACGCCGCGCTCCGGATTCGCCCCCCATGCGTCGCCGAAAGCAGCGACGTAGACGAGGTCCGGATCCGATGGATGGACAACGACACGAGAAATCTGGAGGGTCTTCGCGAGACCGAGATGGGACCACGTCTCACCCGCATCGGTCGACTTATAGACGCCGTCGCCGACGGAGGCGTTACCGCGGATACAAGTCTCCCCCATACCGACATAGACGACGTTCGGATCCGAGGTCGCGACCGCGATCGCGCCAACCGAGCCCGTTCCGAAAAAGCCGTCGGAGATGTTGTGCCACTGGACACCGCCGTCATCGGTTTTCCAAACGCCTCCCCCGGCCGTGCCCTGGTAAAAGGTCAACTTGTCGACGGGGTCCCCCGCGACGGCGAGCACTCGACCTCCACGCGACGGTCCGATGGAGCGCCAGTCGAGGAGATCGAGATAGGCATCGTCGACCGGCTGTCCAGAAGCGAGAGACGCGGTTGCAAGCAATAGCGCGATTAGAGTCTTCACGACGTTGTCACCATCTCGAGGATCGAGTCCATTGCACCGTCCGCAAGAGCTTCGAGCTCCTGGGCGGTGCGGTTCTGGATCGGGTGGCTCACCCACACGATACCGGGATCGAAGCCGAGTGTCTTCGATTGCGCGAGCGCGGCGTCTCGAAATTCCGTCGTCGCGACGAAGCAACCGGGGATCCCTCGTTCATCAAGCGTTTTGATGTCATGCAGACCGCACGACGTGCACGAGCCTCAATCAGCGAGGCCTTGAATGACGACGTCGGCCTCGCTGACGATCTCCTGGATCACCGCGAGAGGCGCCACCTTCGCATTGGTCGGCTTCGCCGTGCGCAACGTTCGGATGCCCCGCGCCTTCAGGCGAGCTTCCACGTAGTCGAGAAACTCGGCGCTCCTCGCTTTGCCGATGCTTTGGAGCGCGACGATCTTTCCGTCGAGCGATGTCGGCGGCGTCAGTCGCGGCCGCATCGTCGGAGCGAGCTCGGATGTCGGGTCGTAGAGTTTCATTCTGGAATCTCCTTCGTTATCGGATGCGACTCGCCCGGCACTTTGTGGCCGGGCCACCCGGCGAGAATCGCAGAGTAGAGCCCCGCCGTGCCGCCGGCTCGGATCAAGTGCAGGCCGTCGGGTCGAAATTTGGGAATGTGGTCTCGTGCGTCGGCAGGGTCCACGCCTTCCGCCATCCCTCGTGCACCGGCCATGACATCGGTCTTCGGACGAACCGAGGCTTCGCGTAACGCTCGGGTGATTTGCTCGCGTCCCCATCCGGCCTCTTTGTAGATCGCGTAGTGCTCCGGCGCGAGCACGAGCACCGCTTCCGCCCATTCGAACAGCTTGGGATGCCCGACGGCGAGCAGACACTCGGCGAGCGAGCGCGTCAGCTCTTCCGGCGTGCGGGAGCGCTGGTCGGTGACGCCTTGAACGCCCTCGCCCTGGAAAAGGGTCACGGCGCTTCGTCCGCGCTCGATTCCCCGTGACTCCGACAGCGACTCCCAGCTCTCGTCCGACTCGTCTTCGGCGAAGCAAAAGGTGAACTTGCTCGGAGCGCCCAGCGTCGCGCGGTCGATCTCGCCAGGTCGCCCGCCTCCGACATTCCGTACGACAAGATTCACGGCGCGACCGATCGTTGCGTTCGCTCGATTGCCCTGGCCGAGGGCGTTGAGACCGGCGTTCATCCCGATACGCTTCGCGATGGGACCATTCACCACGATCATCGGAGCGGTGAAGCAAGTACTGCAAAGAATCGCGTGCAGGGTGTAGTTCGGCTCGAGGGCCGCTTCGAGCGACGCGAGCACGACCGGCATATATTCCGGCTTGCAACCGGCCAGGACAGCGTTTATCGCCACCTTCTCCACCGTGCACGGCGCAAGATCGGGCGGGATGGCACCAATCACCTCGTCCGGCCGGCGCGTCGTTCCGTCGAGCATCCGGACGATCCGCTCCGGCGTCGGCGGCACGACGGGTAAGCCGTCCGTCCAGCCGCGCTCGAAGCACATCTCTGTCGCATCCTGGAAGTCAGCGACCGGAATCGACCGGGACGCGAATCGAACATCACCGAAGCGAACTCGAAGACGCTCGGAGACGCCAGGCGCAACGGACCGGGAGCCGCAACCCGGCTGATTCTCCGGAAGATCCGCCCCGATGTCCGGAGCTCCGGTGAGCCCGCGCCACTCCTCGCGGTTCCACCCGATCGCGCGGCCGGTCTCGACCCCGCCCTCGAAACGGATCAGTGTCGGCACCGTCTCGATACCGAGTCGAAACGATTGCTCGAGATCCGTATCGTCCACGACTCCATCCACCTCGGCGGGAAAAGATGGATCATCTTGGCTATGCACGGTGAGCTCGCCATCGGCGCTCGCCAACTGCGCCAACACCGGTGCTACGAGCACGCAGGTCGGACACTCTCGCTTTACGATCGCAACGAGTTTTGCCATCTATGGGTTCTCTGTCGGCTTCTCCGTCGGTTCGGGATCCGGGGGCATCGGGTTCCGCGGGAGCTTCTCATCGCGCATGGCCGCATGGTAGGCAAATGAAGCGATGATGACGGAAGCCTGCATGAGGTCCTCGCGACGGAGATGATCGTAGACGTCGATGTTGGTGTGATGCGTTTGCGTCTGGTAGTCGAGGCGGTCCTGGATGAACTGGAAGCCGGGAAGCCCCACGGCGTTGTAGGAAAGATGGTCCGTGCCGCCGACCGATCGCGGCCCCACGATCGTGGTGGCGCCGAGATCCACGAAGGGCGCGAGCCACGCCTCGAAGATGGGACGCACGGCAACGTTTCCTTGTGACCAGATCCCGCGGATGCGGCCGCTGCCATTGTCCATGTTGAAGTAGGCGGCGAATTTCTCGTGCGCCGGCTTGGGCTGGAGCGGCCCGGTGGGCTCACGGAGTCCCTCGGGAAGGATCATCTGTTCGGGGTCCGTCGGCTCCGGACGCGCGGCGAAATGCTGTGCCACATAGGCGCGCGAGCCACGAAGGCCCTGCTCTTCCCCGCTCCAAAGCGCCATTCGAATCGTGCGGCGCGGTTTGGCATCGATCGCGTTGAGGATCCGCATCGCCTCCATCATGACCGAGCTTCCCGACGCGTTGTCGGTCGCCCCGCTCCCGCCATGCCACGAATCCAAATGCGCGCCGATCATCACGACTTCATCCGCGAGATCCGAGCCGGGAAGCTCAGCGACCGTGTTGTAGGCGTTTGGGTCGTCATCATGGAACCTGGCGCTGACGTCGAGCGCGAGCATCACTTCTCGCTCATCCGCGAGCCAGCGAACGATGCGGTTGTAGTGCTCCGCAGCCAACGCCACACCCGCTATGGCGGCCGGTCCTTGCGAGCCGATGGGCGCGGAGCCCGTGATCCGCAAGATGCCGTTGTCACGAGAGCTGATCTCGACCGTCGCCAGCACTTTCTCGTCGACCCAGAATTGATTGACCGCGTCGCGCATCTTGAAACGCTTCATCCGTCGCTCGCGAAAGGACGCGGCCGCGTCTTCTTCCGACGGCATCGGAAACTCGCGGTAGCTCTCCATCGCCCCGTCCGAGTGCCGACGATGGACCACCTCGATCTCCTCGAAGGCTCGAGGCTCACTGATCAGGACGATCTTGCCCGCGAGCGTCCCCTTATGGGCCTCGAGGTCTTCGAGCGAGTCGAACGTAACATGCACCGCGGGTCCACGGACCTCTCCATCTGTCCCGGATGTCCATGCTTTTGGAAGCACGAGAAGGGGTGAGGGGAGCGGCGCGACGACATGCGCACTCGCACGGGTGAACGACCAGCCCGGATGGCGTCGCGGCCAGGACTCGAGGTGCGCGTTTTCGAGCCCCCACTCCGTCATCTGGTCCCGGGTCCACTCGTTGGCACGTTTCATCTGGGGCGACCCGGTTAGCCGCGGGCCGATGGTCTCCGTAAGGGTGCGCGCGGTTCGCATCACTTCGGAGTTATTGAATCCCTCATGGCGGATGCGGTTCACGACATCGTGATGAACCGGCTCGACGTCGGATTGGCCATAGGCAGAGCCCACGGCCAGAAAAGCGAACAGGACGGATCGATGCACGTTTTTGTTCTCCTCGACGGAGAACGTTATGCGACCCGACCTCTTCGGGCAAGCAACTGCAAGGCCCTAGGGCGCGACCGCTACGAGAAAGTCGGCGTCGACTATGACCGAGCTCGCACCGAGATCGATCGAACGGATGTCCATCGATGTGAGGCGCACGTTCCCGGCGCCGCGGGAGGACAGTCGCTGGACATAGTCCTCGAGCTCCGGTTTCGCCGCCACCCGCAGCAGCGGTGTCAGCTGGCTTTCGATGAGGCCCGAGAAAACGTCGAAGAGCTTGTGGTCGGACTCGAACTTCGCGTCGTCGAGGAAGATCTCGCCATCCGCGTAGCGAGGGACGCCGCTCACGATGATGTCGAAGTTATCGCCGGCTCCGACACATCGCCCCGCGACTTGCTTGCCGGCTTTTCCCGCGAACAAGAACCGCAGCGACAAACGACCACCTGTCGCGCTCATACGTGGCTCCTGAATGAACGCGTAGGCGCACGTATCCTCCGGGCCACCGCGGAGATAGCGCCGCCCGCCCTCGGTGAGGTAGTACTTGACGATCAAACGCTCCATCGACGTATAGGCGACGTCGAGCTTCCCCGCCGAAACGGGAATGGCACCCGCGACCACGATCAATAGTCCCGCAACCACTATTCTCATGAGAACCCTCCACCTCGAAGCTGCGATACTATCGAACCCCTCGCACAACGCGAAACGAAGGAGCTTCCATGAACAATCACGTATTGCATACGTTCGGCCTCAATTTGATGGTGACGGAGATGCTCGTTCAGGATCTGACGGCCGAGCAGATGACTGCGCAACCCCACGGACTGATCAACCACCCTGCGTGGAACATCGGCCATCTCGTGAAGTCCTCTCATGACGCTTGCCAGCTCGTCGGGATCGAGTCGAGCCTACCCGACGGTTGGGAGGAGACGTTCAAGGCCGGGACACCCCCCAACCCCGACCCTGGCGCGAACCCGACGAAAGAAGAGCTCCTCGAGCAGTTCCGTGCCTGTCACGAACGTATAAGCGCGGCGCTACCCCAGATCGACCCCGACACGTTGGCCAAGATCCACCCCGACGAGGGCGCGCGGAAATACTTCCCGACGGTAGGCGATCACCTCATCTACATGATGACCGCTCACGAGATGGATCACATGGGGCAAGTCGCGGCATGGCGGCGCGCCATGGGCTTGAAGCCGGCGATGTAGCAGGAGGCGCGAGATGACACGTTCCAGACGGCATTTCATTAGAGACTCTGCGATGACGCTGGCGGCGACGAGCGTCGCTCCGTTCGGTAGCGCCACTCCCAGGCAAGTGGCACCGAGCGACCGTATCGGCGTTGGCGTGATCGGATGCAAAGGAATGGGCTTCGGTGACCTTCGCTCCCTCCTCAAGATTGACGGGGTCGAATGCCGTGCGCTCTGCGATGTCGACGCGAATGTGCTGGGCGAGCGCAGCGCCGAGGTCAGCGAGATGACATCGCTCGAGCCACGCACTTACGGCGATTATCGCGAGCTGCTCGAGAATCCGGACATCGATGCTGTCGTCATCGGAACCCCCGACCACTGGCACTGTCTCATGATGGTCGAGGCCTGCTCGGCAGGTAAGGACGTCTACGTCGAAAAGCCGCTCGCCAACTCCATCGAGGAGTGCCGCATCATGATCGACGCCGCCAAGCGTTACGACCGCGTCGTTCAGGTCGGCCAGTGGCAGCGAAGCGGACCACACTGGACGGAGGCGATGGATTTCGTCCACTCGGGAAAGCTCGGTCGCATCCGGACGGTCCGAGCGTGGGCCTACATGAACTGGCTGCCCGAGGTCCCGGACATCCCCGACGAGCCCGTTCCTGAGGGCATCGACTACGACATGTGGCTCGGTCCCGCTCCAAAGCGGCCGTTCAATCGAAACCGGTTCCACTTCAACTTCCGCTGGTACTGGGACTATGCGGGGGGGCTCATGACCGACTGGGGCGTCCACCTCATCGACATCGTGCTCTGGGGTATGAAAGTGGAATCACCGCATTCCGTCGTCGCGCTTGGAGGCAAGTTCGCCTATCCCGATGATGCTCAGGAAACACCTGACACGCTGCAATCCATCTACGAGTTCGACGAGTTCTCGATGATGTGGGAGCACGCCGTCGGGATCGAGCTCGGGCCGTTCCAGCGCAGCCACGGCATCGCCTTCGTCGGCAATAGCGGCACGCTCGTCGTGGACAGAAACGGATGGGAGCTCTATCCCGAGAAAACGGTATCCTCGTCCGAGGAGAGGGCGCCCGCGAGCTACAAGATGAGCGCGGTGCCGCGTACACAAGTCCGTACGGGTGCCTCCGGACTCGACCAGCACACTCAGAACTTCATCGATTGCATGAGGACACGTGAGCAGCCCGTCTGCAACGCCGAGGTCGGAAGCCTTGCCGCGGTGAACGCGCATCTCGGGAATATCGCGTTTCGAACCGGTAGCAAGCTGCACTGGAAGCACGAAGACCGAGCGTTCGAGAGTAACTCGCAGGCGAACGCGCTTCTGACCCCGACCTATCGGGGCCCATGGGAGCTCCCTCGGGTGTAACCCAAACTCGAGCGCCGCGTGGGCACGGCCCGCAGCGAGCGGATGTTCGTGACGATTCGGTCGCGCTCCGCTGCTCGAGGAGACAATCGACTCGTCGGTATCACGTAGATGTCCGCCGCTTCACCCTCATGCGCGCGTGCGGCGAAGGCGATGTAACGGCCATCCGGCGACCACGTGGGCTGAAAGACGCGGTGGTAACCCTCGGCGAATCGCCACGGCTCGCGGCCGCCTCGGTCGTGAATAACGAGCGCGCGGTCCGTGACGCCGTCGGAGAGCGCCGCGACGATCCGTGCCCCATCGGGTGACCAGTCCGGCACGAAATCGTGATGCGCCGGATGTACGGTCAAGCGCTCGACTTCGCGGCTTTGCCAATCCATGACGTACAGCTCGTCGCGCTCCCCCTCGGTATCGCGTCGCGAAAAGAACACAATCGAGCGACCATCGGGTGCCCAACGCGGCCACACGTCGCGATGGGCGTTGGTCGACAGCCGCGAAGGCGTCCGATCTGAGTACGAAACGACCCAAAGATCCGTACTCCCCGACCTCTCGGAGGTGAACGCGATGAAGCGGCCGTCCGGCGACCAATCCGGTGTGAGCTCCGGGCTCGCATCTTCGAGAATCAGCTCGCGCCGGCCGGTGGACAGCTGAAACGTCCACAAACCGCCGGCACCTTGAAAGACGATGCGCTCGCCGCTCGGTGACCAGGACGGAGATTGCGGAGCCCCGGTGCCGCCCGTCGGCACTCGCTCGAGATGCGACCCGTCGGCATCCATCAAGTACAAGCTCGAGCCGCCGTTGCGTGCGGACTCGAACAAAATGCGCGAGCCATCGGGCGACCATGACGGGGATCGGTCCTCTGCCGGGTGGTGGGTCAAGCGTACGGGCTGTTGCGCCGTCAACGGCTCGCCCCACGACAAAGCGACGAGGAGCATCATGAACCGGCACGGCATGCTCCGAAGCTTAGCGCGTTGGCACGTGACCGAGCGGTGGACTACATTGTCTTGGTGGATCGCCGAACTCTGATCAAAACGAGCGCTCTCGCCATGGCCGGGATGGGGCTCGGAGCGTGTGCCGGCAAGAAGACGAAAACGTCAGCGGCAACGCCGCCACCGGCCCCCGGCAGCGGGGTTCGTCCGGCGACCGGGCTCGTACCGGTCAATGCCTCGTGGGGCCGCGTTATCCACACCACCGTCGGGTTGAGGCCGTATCGGGCCTCCGGATTCGTCGTAAAGCCCGAGAAACTCGGCGACAAGACGATCGTGCACAACTACGGGCACGGCGGAGGCGGGATGTCACTCGCGTGGGGCACCGGCTATCTCGCGGCCGACATGGCACTGGCCCACACGAGCCGGAGAGCGGCCGTCATCGGCAGCGGTGTTGCCGGACTCTGCGCCGCGCGGCAGCTTCAACGCCGCGGCTTCAACGTCACCATCTACGCGAAGGCCCTGCCTCCTCACACGACGTCGAACATGTCTCTCGCCCACTGGTCGCCGGTATCCCGCGTCGTCGCGGTTACGGGCCGCACGCCGCAGTGGGACGAACAGTTTCGCTCTGCCGCCGATATCGCGTATCGAGAGCTGCAACTGCTCGCCGGTCGCGACTACGGCGTGTCATGGATCGACCGCTACCGCCCCATGGACGAGCCTCCGCCGCCGCGGGTCGACAGCACGCGCTCCCTGTTGCCATCTCACCTTCGTACCGGAATCGAAGTACTCGGCCCGGGCGAGCATCCTTTTCCGCTCCCTTATGCCACGCGGGAGCGCCACATGAAGTTCGACCCTGCCATCTATCTCGACCGGCTGGTGCGCGACATCCGCTTGTTCGGCGGCCGCATCGTTATCCGTGATTTCACGAGCCGTCGGGACTTGATGTCGTTGAGCGAGAACCTGATCGTGAATTGCACCGGGCTCGGATCGCGCGCGTTGTTCGACGATGAAGTCATCACGCCCTACAAGGGTCAGCTCACGCTCGTAACACCTCAGCCGGAGGTCAACTACGAGACCGGCGGCGGGCTTCACACCACGAGCGGCCATGCCGGCGTTTCGCTCCATATGACTCCCCGCTCGGACGGCATCGCGCTCGGAGGAACCGCTGAGCACGACGAGTGGTCACTCGAACCGAACGAGCAAGCGCGCGAGAGCGTCGTCGAAGGTCATATCGAGCTCTTCTCGGCGATGCGCGGCTAGTACCGCGCATGCCGCTTCTCACCCTCGAGTCCATCACGTTCGAGATCGGAGATCTCACCCTTCTGAACGAAGCTTCGCTCGTGCTGGACGCAGGCGAGAGAGTTTGCCTCATCGGCAGAAACGGAGCCGGAAAGACCACGTTGCTGCGGCTCATCGCCGGAGCGGAAAAGCCGGACGGCGGACGCCTGCGACCGAAGCCCGGCTTGCGTGTGAGCCAGCTCGAACAGACGCTTCCCGAAGCGGGCGAGCGGACCGTCCGGGAGCTCGTCGCGTCGGGCTTGGCCTCTCTTCAGGCTCTCGTCGCCGACTACCAGCGACGCACCGCCCGTGACCTCGACCCCACCGGACTACGCGAGCTCGAAGCACTCCACCAGCGCATCGACCAGGAGTCCGGCTGGGACCTCGAAGAGCGCGTCGAGAGCTTGATGATCGAGATGGGCTTGCCCGGCGACCGGAAGATGAGCACGTTGTCGGGGGGCTGGCGCCGGCGTGTTGCTCTGGCGCGCGCACTCATCTCGCGTCCGGAGCTCCTGCTCCTCGATGAGCCCACCAATCATCTCGATCTCGGCACGATCGAATGGCTCGAAGAAAAGGTACAAAACTTCCAGGGTTGCGTGCTGTTCGTAACCCACGACCGCATGCTGGTCGAGCGGCTCGCGACGCGAATCGTCGAGCTCGATCGCGCCGTGCTCACCAGCTGGCCCGGAGACTACCCGAACTTCCTTCGTCGCAAGGAAGCGGCCCTCGAATCCGAAGAGCGGGCCAACGCCCTGTTCGACAAACGGCTTGCCGAAGAGGAAGCTTGGATCCGACAAGGCATCAAAGCGCGACGGACGAGAAACGAGGGTCGAGTGAAGGCTCTCGAGGCGTTGAGAGACGTTCGCCGCTCGCGGGTCGAGAGAGAGGGCTCGGCCCGGATGTCCGTCGAACGAGGGACGACGTCGGGGCGACGCGTGATCGAGCTTCACGACGTGGGTCACGCGTTCGGCGACGATCGCTTGTTCGAAGGGCTGACACTCGAGCTGTTGCGTGGCGACCGCATCGGCCTCATCGGTAATAACGGCGTCGGCAAGACGACGCTCTTGCGGATCATGCTCGGTGAGCTGGCACCCGGAAAAGGCTCGGTCAAGCTCGGGACGAAGCTCGAGATAGCCTATTTCGATCAGTTGAGACGGGAGCTCGACCCGGCCGCCACCGTCGCCGAGACGGTCAGCGACGGCGGGGACTTCTTGAACATCGACGGAAAGCCGCGACATGTCATCGGCTATCTGGGTCAATTTCTTTTCAGTCCCAAGCGGGTCCGATCGAAGGTCGGCGCTTTGTCGGGAGGAGAGCGCAATCGTCTCGTCCTCGCACGGCTGTTCGCGCGTCCGTCCAATCTACTCGTCCTCGACGAGCCGACGAACGACCTCGATCTCGAAACGCTGGAGGTGCTCGAGCAACAGCTCGTCGAGTATACGGGGACGCTGATCGTGGTGAGCCATGACCGAAGGTTTCTCGATAACGTCGTGACGGCCTCCCTCGTCTTCGAGGAAGACGGACGGCTCGAGCAATATGTCGGCGGCTACTCCGATTGGCTGTTGCAGGGTCGCAGGCTTGAGGTCAAGGATGGCACCAAGCCGCTACAGAAGAAGCGCGGGAGCCTGGCGTCTACGCCGGCACCCACCGGCAAAGCAACGAAGCTGAGCTACAAGCTCCAAAGAGAGCTCGACGCCCTCCCCGAGACGATCAAAAACCTGGAGCTGGAAGTCGCGGAGCTCGAGCGACGGACGACGGGCGATGACTTCTACGCGCAACCTTTCGACGCCGTAGAGCCGATTCTAGGAGAGCTCGAGCGAGCAAGAAAATCACTCGAGCAGGCGCTCGAGCGGTGGATGGAGCTCGAAGAACAAAAACCGGCATCCGAGCCCGGTTGAGCTTTTGCGCGACCGCTCGGTTTCGAATATGCTTTCCCACCTCGCGCCAAACGCGTTCGTCGGCGCGAACATGAGACTAGGTTCTAGCATCATTCAGAAACGACATCCGCCGCAGAGCACTCCGACGCCCACTCCCACTCCATGAATCTGCCCGAGACTTTTTTTGAGTTCGCCTGCGCGGGACAGTTCCGGCGGGAACGCTCCTGATCCCAACAACCCGCCCGAAAGACGTAAGAGACCTCGATGCCGGAAACGCTTCCCCGAAACGACGCGCTCGCCAGACACCTCGTACCACGCCTCCGTCGCAGTAGCTGGCAGCTCATCAACACGCTCATCCCGTACTTGGCTCTCATGGGGCTCATGGTTTGGTCGGTGTCGATCTCCTACTGGCTCACCTTGGCGCTCGCCATTCCGACCGGAGGCCTGCTGGTACGCACGTTCACACTGTTCCATGACTGCGCACACGGGTCGTTCTTCCGTTCCGCGCGGGCGAACGAGTTCTGGGGCTTTCTTACCGGCGTCCTGACTTTTGCACCATTTCGCGAGTGGAGGACGACTCACGCAATCCATCACGCCGGCGCCGGTGACCTCGACCGACGGGGGGTTGGTGACATATGGACGCTGACGATCCAAGAATATCTCGATGCCCCGAGCTGGAAACGCATGGCCTATCGCGTCGCGCGCAATCCCATCGTCTTGTTCCTGCTGGCGCCTCTCTTCGTGTTCCTCATCGAATACCGATTTGCGCGCCGGGTAGCGGCGCCTCGGGAGCGCCGCAGCGTCTACTACACGAACGCGGCGCTGCTCGCGATCGTCACCTTCGCGAGCCTGACGATCGGTCTAAAAACCTACCTTCTCGTTCAACTCCCCGTCATGGCCGTCGGCGGAATGGGGGGGTTCTGGTTGTTCTATGTCCAGCATCAGTTCGAGGGTGTCTATTGGGAGCGCGGCAAGGATTGGGACTTCGCCGCCGCGGCCCTGCGAGGAAGCTCCTTCTACGAGCTTCCGCGTTTCTTACAGTGGTTCACGGGCAGTATCGGATTCCACCACGTGCATCATTTCAGCCCCGCGATTCCAAACTACAACCTCGAGAATTGCCATCGTGAGCAAGCCATGTTCCGGAAGGTCAAGCCGATGACGTTGCGGACGAGCTTGAAGTCTCTTCGGTTTCGCCTCTGGGACGAGCAACAGAGAAAGCTCGTTTCCTACCGAAGGCTGCGGGAAGTTCGGAGCGCGCGCGACCTCGGAGTCTGAGCAAGGGACATGCTCAAGGGGAGCCTGGCCATTGTCTCCCTGCTGCTCGTCGCGTTCGTTTTCTCCGAAGATCGGCGCCGGATCCGTCCGCGGATCGTGCTCACCGCTCTCGCCTGCCAGTTTGGAATAGCACTGACCGCGTTCTATGCGCCGTTCGGGCGCGCGGCTCTCCAAGCAATGTCCACCGTCGTGACTCGAGTGATCGCATTCGCGGATGCCGGAAGCCAACAGCTATTCGGAGACCTCGCGACGGACCGCTATGGATTCATCCTCGCTTTTCGGGTGCTGCCCATCATCATCTTCGTTTCCTCGTTGATGTCCGTCCTCTACTACGCCCGCGTGATGCAGTGGGTGGTGTTCGTGATGGGCGGGGCCATCCAGAAAGTCATCGGCACCGGAAGGGTGATCTCGATGTGCGCCGCGGCAAACGTGTTCGTCGGCCACACGGAAGCGCCGCTCGTGATCCAGCCCTATCTGAGGTCACTCAGCCGCGCCCAGCTCTTCACCGTGATGGCCTCGGGCCTCGCCTCGATTTCCGGCGCCATCCTGGCGGGCTACGCGTCTTTGGGCATTCGGCTCGACTACCTGATCGCCGCCGCGTTCATGGCCGCTCCCGGCGGGTTGCTGATGGCCAGCATTCTCGTTCCCGATACCGAGGACGGCGTCGACGACTCCGAGATTCTCGGTGCCGAGATTTACGACGACCAGAGCTCGCGACCGGCAAACGTCGTCGAGGCCGCCGCGGACGGAGCCACCATCGGCGTCAAGCTCGCGGCGAATATCGGCGGCATGCTCATCGCTTTCATCGCGCTCATCGCTCTCGTCAACGGCATCGTCGGTGCCGTAGGCGGACTCTTCGGCTTCGATTCGTTGAGCCTCGAGACGATCCTGGGCGGCGCGCTCTCACCGCTGATGTATCTGCTCGGAATCCCCTGGAGCGAAGCCGCCGCAACGGGAAACCTCATCGGCCAGAAGCTCATATTGAACGAGTTCATCGCATTCATTCAGCTCGTGCAGATTCAAGATCAGCTGAGCTCCTTCTCGGTGGCGGTGACGACCTTCGCGCTGTGCGGTTTCGCGAACCTGAACTCGCTCGCGATCCTATTAGGCGGGCTCGCGGGGCTCGTGCCGGAACGAAAGAGTGATATCGCGAAGCTCGGCTTCAAAGCCGTGCTCGCCGGCTCGCTCTCGAACCTGATGAGTGCCGCGATCGCGAGCTTGCTCATCTCCTAACGAGGGCGAGTAACCGACGTTACTTGCATGACGGCGGGCAGGACGCCAAAATGGTCCTGCGACTACCGACAGAGGGGAGAGCGCCTTGGAGGCAATCTCCCGATGGAAGATCCAACCGACAACGCTCGCTCCGAGAGCGTTTCCTCGGTGATGACGACGCTTGCGACTTTTCTTCGAGCGGTGTGCGATCGCGGCGTTTTCGCCGACGCCAGCTGGGTGAAGCCCCGCCCCAAGCCGGATGGGGAGGCTCTCGTCCTCCGGTCAGGCGGGGACGATCATTACTTTCATCTGACCAACGGCGAGATCATCGCCGCCGCGAACGACCAAGCCCGCCTGGATCTCGTGCGCGACGCGGTGCTCACCTGGGCCATCTCGACCTGGAAGGGCTATGCCTACACCGCCACGCCGTCACTTGCGAGCGCTCTCGAGGGAAGACGAGATCAAAGTGATGACGACCTGTGGCGCTGCGCCGGCGCGATCATGGATGGGAGAGACTGCACGATCCGCGTTGGGCGCCGAGGCGATAGCTTTTGCGTGTATCACAGGGAGCTGACCTCCAAGGCGTGGTAATCCCCTAATACGGGGTATCGCCTCCGTCGACGTTGATGGATTGCCCGCGAATGATTCTCGCGTAATCCGAAAGGAGGAAGACGACGACGTCGCCGACCTCCTCCGGGTGTATGTGCCGTCCCATTTGCTTTGGGACCATCGTGCCCAGGATCGAGCTTGGGTCGCCCCCCGTTTGCTCACCGATGTGCTCGGCGACACCGGCGAGCATCGGGGTGAGAACGCCACCCGGGCAGACCGCGTTGACGTTGATGTCCTTGTCGGCCCACTCCGCCGATAACGTCCGCGTCAAGTTGATAACCGCCGCCTTCGACGCGTTGTAGCCGGCCATGTTGGGATAGCCGACTTTGCCCGCATTCGAGGCGATGTTCACGATAGCGCCTCGCTTCGCGCGAGCCGCGAACGCTCGCGAGCAGTGGAACACGCCACGAACGTTGACATCGAGCTGGAGCGACCAATCTTCCGACGAGCTCTCGAGAGCTGAGCCCAAGCGGATGACACCGGCGTTGTTGACGAGTCCGTCTACCGTTCCGAAATGTTGCACCGCGGTGTCGAAAACCTCATCGACCGAGGCCTCGTCCATGACGTCCGCAACGACCGCAAGAAAACGCGCACCGTCCACTTGAGACAGCTTCGAGCGCGCTTCACTCACGAGCGCCGCATCGACCTCGGCGAGGACGGCGTTTCCTCCATGTTTGAGAATCGCCTCGGTGACGCCGAATCCGAGACCGCGGCCGGCGCCCGTCACGATAACGGTTCTTCCATCAAGCATAGGATCTTCCTACTGGCCGATATGGGCGTCGTAGTGCGCAGCGACGCGCTCGAGGGCGTCCTCGAGATCGTCGGGCCGCCAGTGGTACCAGCCGTGCGGCTCGTCGTCATAGAGGTGATACTCGGTGGGCTTCTGCTTCTCCTGCGCCAACGCGAAATATTCGTCCGCCATGCTGATGCGCACGCTGTAGTCGCGGTCTCCCCACAGAATCAGGAGAGGCGCCCGGATCGCATCGATATTGAAATAGGCCGATCGGCCACGCCAATGCTCGGGAGCCTCGTCGGGACCGCCGTGATCGCCACCGACGACATCGCCCAAGATCGGTCGTTCGGCAGGAGCCCACATCTCGTACATATGGACGAGATTGGTCGGCCCGTAGAAGTTCACCGCCGCACGGACTTTGTCGGGATAGCGCTGGATCAAGCTCATCACGAAGAAGCCGCCGGTGCTCCCGCCCTGCACGACGACGCGCTCCGGATCGATGATGCCCTCGGAGGCGAGGTAGTCGGCGCCCGCAGCGAGATCATCCACGTCCCCTCCACCCCAGTCGCCGAAGTTCAACCACTCGAACTCACGGCCTCGACCTTGGCTTCCTCGAACTTGAGGCGCCAACACGACGAAGCCTCTCGAGAGAAAGTACTGGATGAACGGATAGAAGCCCGTCGTATGGTTGCCGTGGGTATTGGCGCGCGCGTAGAGAAGCAGGGGCGGCTTGCCGGCACCTTCAGTGAGCGGCGGACGATACAAGAACGCCGGGATCTGAAGGCCGTCATAAGACGCGTAGGAGATGAGCTCCGGTGCCACGAAGCTGCGATCCGCGAGCGCAGACGGCATGTGATCCGTCAACTGCACGGGCTCCCCCCCGTCCGCGCCGATCGACCAGAGATCGCTCGTCAAACCCGAGCTCATGAAGGTGTAGGTAATCGCACCGCCATCGGGCTTCCAATGCAGGGTACCCCGCATCTGCCCGTATTCGATGCCCCCGCTCACGCCCTCACGTGTCGTCAGTTGAACGGGCTCGCCTCCGTCGAGACCGACCTTCATGATGTGGAAGCTCCAGTCCTTGTTCGCGGCGTAGGCAATCCACTCGCCGTCGGGCGACCACCGCGGATTGTGCGCGTCCCAAGGGCTATCCGTGAGCATCCGAACGTCACCCGTCGCGACCTCGATGACGCCTATATTGCGAAAGCCGGCCCCGTAGGAAACGAAAGCGAGGCGTGAGCTGTCGGGGGACCACCGCGGCGTATAGTCGAACACTTCGTCCGAGGAGGACGTCATCAACCTCTCGGTACCGCCGGCCATCGGCTTCACCCAAACATCGTTCCCGCGGATGTCATCGGCGCCTCTTCGGTCGGACGTATAGGCGAGCCACGTTCCATCCGGAGAGACCTGAGGCTCGCCGTGATTGAACGGAGCGTCGGTCAGGTAGGTCACCTCGATCGGGCCATCGGGAATCCGGGATGGGATCATCCCAACCTGAGAGTATCCGCTCGCATCACCCGTCAAGAAGACGAGCCACTCCCCATCGGGCGTCCACGTTGGGGCCGAGCCTCGAAGCCCATAGGTCAAATTGACGGGAGGCGCCGAGCCATCGGACCGGACCTTGAACAAGAGCCCGCGGGAGCGGTAGGAGATCCATTCCCCGTCCGGCGACCAGCGGGGCTGCGTCGAAGGCCCGTCGCTCACGAGGTGAACCGGGTTCAGGGGAGTCACGGAGCGCGGATTCTGCCCGTCCGCGTCCATCACCCAGATCTCGTGCCTGCCGCTCTTCGACGACAAATAGGCGATCCGGCTTCCATCCAACGAGTAGGAGAACTGCTCGACCTTCGCGTTGGTTCGGGATAGATGGTGGGCGAAGCTGTCTTTAGAGGCTATGCCTGAATCGTCGGGCGGGCTGACGCAAGACGCCGCGAAAAGCACTGGGATCAAGAGCTCATATGCACGCATGGGCGGCGGCCATCGTATACCAGACCGCCACCGGTCGACGGCAGCCCGGGGTCACGGCGATTCGACGGAACCTCGAGAGCCCATCTCGCGTTACTCCATCCGAGGTACTCCCATGTCTCAAACTCTCGCCCAGATCCGCTATCTCGTCCGCAAGCTCGCTCAAACCCCGATGTTCACGCTGGTGTCCGTCGTCACCTTGGCGCTCGGGATCGGAGCGACCTCGGCCATCTTCAGCGTCGTCAACGGTGTTCTCCTCCAGCCGCTCCCGTTCGACGAGCCCAATGAGCTCGTCGGCGTGTGGCATGAGGCCCCCGGCCTGGGCTTCGACCTCCTCAACCAGTCCCCAGCGCTCCATTTCACGTATCGGGACGAAGGTCAGGTGTTCGAGGACATCGGCATGTGGGACAACTCGCAAGCGACCGTCACCGGGACCGCGGAGCCCGAGCGCGTGCAATCCATGCGCGTCACCGACGGCACCTTGTCACTCCTTAGGGTCCGGCCGGCTCTCGGCAGAATCTTTAGCGCCGATGACGACGCGGCGGGAGCGGCGGAGACGGCGATCCTCGGATACGGCTACTGGCAGCGCCGCTTCGGAGCCGACCCAGAGATCGTGGGTAAGGCCATCTCGGTCGACGGACGGCCTCGCGAGATCATCGGCGTCCTGCCCGAGGGTTTTCGTTTTCTTCGATGGACCCCGGAGCTCTACTTGCCCTTTCAGTTCGATCTCTCCGAGCTATTCGTGGGGAATTTCAGCTATCAAGGTATCGCGCGGCTCGAGAAAGGAGCGACCCTCGAGGCCGCCAACGCGGATATCGAGCGCATGGTGCCTCTAGCTGGGGCGCGGTTCGGATTTCCCGGCGGGATGTCCATGGAGACGTTTCGCGAGGCTCGATTCGGGCCGAATGTTAGACCGCTCGAAGAAGACGTCATCGGCGACGTTGGAGCGACATTGTGGGTTCTGATGGGCACGGTGGGGATCGTGCTCCTGATCGCGTGCGCGAACGTCGCCAACCTCTTCCTCGTCCGCGCCGAGGGGCGCCAAAGAGAGTTAGCGCTCCGCACGGCGCTGGGTGCGGACCGCGGACGGGTCGCGAAAGAGCTTCTCGGCGAGAGCGTCGCCCTCGGGCTCGTCGGCGGGCTCGCCGGGCTCGGAGTCGCCTTCGCCGCGATCCGCGCGCTCGTCGCTATGGCGCCCGAAACCTTGCCGCGTCTCGAGGCCATCACGCTCGATTCGACTGTCTTGTTGTTTACGCTCGCGCTCTCTCTCGCCGCCGGCCTTTTCTTCGGCCTGTTCCCGGCGTGGAAGTACACGAAGCCTCGTCTCGTGAACGCGCTCAAGGAAGGCGGAAGAGGCGCCTCCGACGGCAAAGAGCGTCAGCTCGCGCGGAACACGCTCGTCGTCACCCAGATAGCGATGGCGCTCGTCCTCCTGATCGGCTCCGGGCTCATGATCCGAAGCTTCCAGGAGCTCCGAGATGTCCAACCCGGGTTCACCGAGCCTTCGCAAGTACTCACGTTCCGAGTATCGCTCCCGCGGGCGCAGGTGGAAGATCCCGAAGCCGTTCCGGGTGCCCACGAGCGCATCCTGCGTCGCATCCAGGAGGTGCCCGGAGTGCAAGCGATCGGACTCAGCTCGTCGGTCACGATGGATCGCTACGATAGTAACGACCCGGTATTCGTCGAAGATTTCCCCGTGGAGGGCGAGCAGCTCCCACCGATCCGCCGCTTCAAGTGGATAACACCCGGCTATCACGAGACGATGGGAAACCCGCTCGTCGCGGGCCGGCCCATGTCGTGGGACGACGTGCGGAACAAAGCGCCGGTCGCGCTCGTGACCGAGAGCTTCGCCACGGAGTACTGGGACGCCGCGCCGGTCGCCGTGGGAAAGCGGATCCGCGTGGCACCGGGCGGAAAGTGGCGCGAGATCGTGGGAGTCGTCGGCAACGTCCATGACGACGGCGTCGATCAGGAGCAAACAACGGTCGTCTTTTGGCCGCTATCGACCAACGACCTCTGGGAGGAGCTGGGGGGTGACTTCGCGATGCGAAACCTCGCTTATGTCATCCGCTCGCCTCGCGTCGGAGAGACGTCGTTCCTACCCCAATTGCGCGACGCGGTGTGGTCTTTGAACCCAGACTCTCCCGTCGCCAACGTGCGAACGCTCGAAGAGATTCGAGACGACTCGATGAGCCGCACCTCGTTTACGCTCGTGATGCTCGTGATCGCATCCACCGTCGCTCTCCTCATCGGGGCGGTGGGACTCTACGGTGTCATCTCCTACGGTGTCACGCAGCGGACGCGCGAGATCGGTGTGAGGATGGCGCTCGGTGCGAAGACAGGGGACGTCAGCCGAATGTTTCTGAGTCAAGCGGCGAGGGTTTCCCTCATCGGGGTCCTCGTCGGGATCGGAGCCGCCATCGGCCTCACGCGATTGATGAGCTCGCTCTTGTTCCAGGTGAGCGCGACCGACCCGTGGACCTACGGCACGGTGTCGATCGCTCTCGTGTCCGTCGCCCTCGTCGCCGCCTATCTACCCGCGCGCCGGGCCTCGGGTGTGGACCCGAACGAAGCGCTGCGCTGGGAGTAATCGACCAAGAAAAACGTGGCAAGCGGCCATCGCCAGGGCCAGCACGGCAATTCTCATTGATTCGCTTCGCAAGGTTTCGACTCGAGCACCTTCCTCAGCGCGTCGGTCGGCTCGGCCACGTCCTGCGCTCCCGTATCGAACTGCACGCGCCAATCGCCGTCCTCGCCGCGGCGCCACGTCGAGATGAAGCTGCCCCACCGCTCGCGACGCACGCCGTCGGCGTCCGTGGATACGACCCGGAAGGGTCCGCGCGATAGCGCCAACGCACCGTCTTCGGTCACCTCGACGGTTTCCGATCGCCAACGGATGGAAGGTCCGGACGGCTCGAAAAAGCCTGCCCACGACTCGAGCACCTCCGACGGACCACGGCTGACGGTCGCGGCAACGAAGCGGGCGTCGGCGTGCAAGAACGTCGCGAAGCTCTCGCGGTCACGGCTCTCGGCGGCATCGCTGAACCGGGACTCCGTGCACGCCACGGTTGCCGCCGCGCCGGTAAAGCTCGGCTGCGCCGTCGCCATCGCTAGAGCCACTATCGTCATCCACATCAGGGCCTCCACAAACTCGTTTGCATCATATCTCTATGTGTAACGCCCGCCGCTACACGAAGCTCTCCAGCAGAGGTCGTACCCCACCTCACTACAGCGTCGATCTCGAATGCTCGTTCGACGCCACGGCCATCTCGTTGGCAGCGGAATTGCAATGCTGAATCACGGGCCTTAGGCCCACGACGCGGGCTCATTCGTCGAGCAACGGCGCACGCGTCGGGGGCGGCTCGGGGCGGCTCCTTCGTGCGCCCCGGGCACCGCCTCGCGCGGTCGCGAGAAATACGGTAGATCTCTCGGATGGCAACGTCCGACTACGCATCGTCCGCCGTGTGGCGAGAGTTCACATCACGCGCCAAACACGCCGACCCGACGCCGTTCGAGGAGCACTGGCGAACCTTTGAGCGAGCCTATCCGACACGCGGTTCAGAATCGGTGCCTCCCATCGCGTGGTGGCCCGATGAGGCCGCGGAGAGATCGAACCTGCGGGAGGTCCAGCATGAGCTCGGGCTCGAAAACTACGATGCACTCCATCGATTCAGCGTCGACCAACTCGTCCCGTTTTGGAAGTTGGTGCTCGAGCGGCTAGGAATCGTGTTCGACACGGAGCCCGATAAGATTCTCGACCTTTCCCAAGGAGTGAAGCAGCCCTCGTGGCTCGCTGGCGCAACGCTTCAGATCGTTCGCAGCTGCTTTACCGCCGACCCCGGCAAGACCGCCATTGTTTTCGGACGCGAACAAAGCGCGCGGATCGAGACGCTCACCTACGGAGAGCTGGACTATGGCATGCGGAGGTTCGCCTCCGGCCTTCGAGCGATGGGCCTCTCCGCCGGAGACGCCGTCGCCCTCTATATGCCGATGACACCCGCGTGCGTCATCGCTTATCTCGGAACGATCTGGGCCGGATGCCGCGTCGCATCCATTGCGGATAGCTTCCCTGCCGACGAGCTCCGCAACAGATTGGCCATCTCCGACGCGCGCGTCATCGTGACCGTCTCTTCCTATCAACGGGGCGGACGTGATCTCGAGCTGTACCGGACGGTGCGAGAGGCCGTCTCCACCGTGTCCCCACGCGTGACCGCGATCGTCATCGGCGCGGAGCGAGTCGAGGGCGGTGACCTGCGCTGGGACGATTTCCTCAGCGACGAGCCGGCGGACGAGCCATTCATCGCGGATCCCTATCACTGCACGAACATCTTGTTCTCCTCCGGCACCACCGGCACACCCAAGGCGATCCCGTGGACGCAGCTGACTCCCATCAAGGCGGCGATGGACGCACACTTCCACCAGGACGTGCATAGCGACGACGTCGTGTGCTGGCCGACGAATATCGGATGGATGATGGGCCCGTGGCTCATCTATGCGAGCCTTATCAACGATGCCGCCATGGCGCTCTACGAAGGGGCACCGTCCGGCAGCGGCTTCACTCGATTCGTACGTGACGCGCGGGTCTCGGTGCTCGGTGTCGTGCCTTCGCTCGTGCGGGGTCTCCGGGCTTCCGAGGCCGTCGCGGAAGGCGGATGGCCCGACATTCGTGTGCTCAGCTCGACCGGTGAGGCATCGACGGACTCCGACGCGCTGTGGCTCATGAGCCGCACCCACTATCGAGCTCCGGTTATCGAATATCTCGGCGGTACCGAGATCGGAGGGGGGCATCTCGCCGGCTCACTCGTGCAGCCGGCGTCGCTCGCAGCCTTCTCCACACCCGCGCTCGGCGTCGACGTCGTCGTCCTCGACGAGGAGGGGAATGAAGTCGGCGAAGGTGAGGAAGGCGAGCTGTTCCTTCGCGCGCCGGCGCTCGGTTTGTCGCAATCGCTTTTGAACGGGGACCACGACGAGCTCTACTTCGGCGGGACGCCCACTGGCCCCCGAGGCGAGACTCTACGGCGACACGGCGATCAGATCGCTCGCCTCCATGGCGGCTATTTTCAGGCGCAAGGCCGCGCCGACGACACGATGAACCTTGGCGGCATCAAGATCAGCTCGATCGAGATCGAGCGGGTCCTGAATCGACACCCGAGCGTGCAGGAGAGCGCCGCCGTCGCCGTGATCGCCGACGGGCAAGGTCGCGATGAGCTCGTCGCCTACGTCGTGCTCGATCCCGCACAGCCGGCGGGCGACCTTGGTGCCGACCTGGGAAGAAGGGTCAAGCAGGAGTTGAACCCGCTGTTCAAGATACACGACGTCGTCGCCGTGAACACGCTTCCGAGAACAGCGTCGAACAAGATCATGCGAAGAGAGCTACGAGCGGCGTATACGGCTGGGGAGCGCTAGAAAACGGCCCGTGCGTCGAACCGAAACGGGCGCGACACCCGAGACGGATGAAACTCCGGGCGGCCGCGATTTCGCCGTATACTGGGCTTCGTGACGGGCGAATGGACCGCTCGCGCGAGCGAAAGGTGTGACATGAATTTCAGATGGGTCGGACGGGTCGGCCTGGCCGCCACCCTAGCAGTCTTGCTCCTAGGCGCGCGTCAGTCGAGCGTCACCGAGGTCTACACGGCGGAGCTGGTCAGGACCGTCGGGCTACGACAGGAGTCCGTCAATCTCGAGCTCCATATTCGAGCGTTCGCCGAGCAGACAGACGCCGACGCCCTTCAGGAGATCTACGACGCCGATGGCTCCGATGGCCTCATGACCGCGCTCCGAGAGGGTGATTGGGGCGAGGCCCGCGTCACCGGCGGCATTCCGCGCCGCATCGGCTGGGTGCGTGTCTACCCGGGCGAGAACGGGAGCACCATCGTCCTCGTGACCGCGAAGCCCCTCTACTTTCCCGGCGATGAGCCCCCGGGCGACCCTGCCGGTCCCGTGGGAGTCATCCACCTTCAGCTCAACGACCGAGGCCACGGGCTGGGCCGACTCGCACAAGCGGTCAAGATCGACGTCACACCTGAAGGCACTCTCGAAATCCAAGCGACCACAAGTGCACCGATCGAGATGAAAGGCGTTCAAAGGCGCCAGTGAACGGTCACCGTGAGCCGTCCGCGAGCTCCAGCGACACGAGCCGCGCGAGCAACACGGCCGGGTAGAGCTGCCCGAAGAGCGCCTCCAGCATGGCGATCTGTTGCGCTGCCGTCGTCGCCGGCGTGATGTCACCGTATCCCACCGTCGTGAGGGTGACGAAGCTGTAGTAGACGAAGTCACTCGAGATCCGGTCGTATTGCGATCGCAAGCTCCCGGCTTCGAGTGAGCGCGTGAGATTGAACGCCTCGGTATCCAGAAGGAACAGCCCGGAATAGACGAGACCGAATACGAGCCCGACCATGAGATAGATCGCCATCGCACCCTGGACGCGGTGCCGGGTGACCCTTCCCTGGGCAAGCACCCGAGAGAGGACGCCTAGCGTCGCGAAAGTCAGGAAGCAAATCGTAACGACCATGTTGATTGCGAACAAGATCGGGTTCGGGTTCGCGAAAGTCAGCCAGCTCAAAATGAAAGCGACGCCCGCGAGGACGAGGCTCAATACCTTCAATCCGCGAGGCAGAGCCAAAACGCTCGAGATCAACACGCATGAGAAGAAGGCGTTTGCGAGATAGGCACTGGCGCCGTCTTTGGGAAAGAACGGGTACACGACGAAGAGCAAGATGATCAGCGAGGCGAACAGGAAGGAGAGGCTCTCGTCGGTGCGCTGCATCAAGCCGTCGAAGAAGCGGCCCATGAGTGTCGGCTCTTTCTTCATGACGGTCGGTTCACTCGATCAAGCACGTCGTCAACGGTAAGCACCACCGCGGGCCCGGTCTCGCTTCGAACGAGCACGCGCCGGTAACCGCGCGCTCCCATGAAATTGAGCGCGTGAGCGATGGAGTCCGTCCGGTCGAGCCACTCGGGATCCGGCGTCATGGCAATGCTGATCGGAGCCGCCTCCAGATCCGCACCCTCCGGGAGACGGTGGAGGAGATCGTGCTCCGTGACGAGGCCCACGACCGCGTCCTCCGGGCCCGTCACCAGTAGCGTCGCCACCGCACCTCCCGAAAGCATGAGATCGATCGCCGTCCTCACCGACGCGTCGATCGAGACGGTCACCGCTTCCGTCCGTGCCGGTACATCTGCGAGAGGACTTGCGAGAACGCGCTCGACACCGAGCGGCTCGACGGCGTCATTATCGAGATCGGCCGCGTAGCTGTCCTTCTCCTCGAGGCCGTCGTCGAGGCTGAACGAGATACCGGATATTTCTCCCGCCATCGTCTCTTCTTCGTCCTCGCTGGGCTCGATGGTCCACGTCTCCGCCCCTTGACGAAACAAGCTCTTCAAGTCGCCTCCGCGAAGCTCGATCCGCGACTGCTCGATCTGCGAGTGAAGCTCGTCTTCGTAGACCGGCAAGGTCGCCGAGCGGAATACGCCCATGGGCTCCGGGAAGCCGGGATGTTCGAGCCGGGTGAGAAGGTAGCCGAAGCCGGCCGAGCCTTGCTCATCGTGGACGAGCAAATCATCCGGGGGGCTCGCCGGATCGAAATTCACGACGACGGGATCCACTCCGGACAGTGTCAGGCCCTTGTCACCGAGGGCGCCGAACACGAGCGGCTTTCCGTGCTCGAGGAACACGACCCGCTCCGAGCGATGCTCCTTGTCCGTCACATCGGCGTGGGCGCCGTCGTTGAAGATCTTGCAGTTCTGATAAATCTCCACGAACGACGTTCCTTTGTGCTCGCATGCCCGTTGCAATACGTCCGTCATGTGCTTCGGATCGCTGTCGAACGTTCGTGCGAGGAAGGTTGCCTGGCTCGCCATTGCGAACGAGAGGGCATTGATCGGCTGCTCGATCGAGCCGAGCGGCGAGGTTTTGGTGACCTTGCCCTGCTCCGAGCAGGGTGAGTACTGCCCCTTGGTCAGACCGTAGATCCGGTTGTTGAACAACAAGATATTGATATCGATATTGCGCCGCATGAGATGAAGCAGATGGTTCGCTCCGATGCTCAGGCCGTCCCCGTCGCCGGTCACGACCCAGACGTTTAAGTCCGGGCGCGCGGCTTTCACCCCCGACGCCAACGCGGGCGCGCGGCCATGGATGGTATGAAAGCCATAGGTTCCCATGTAGTAGGGAAAGCGGCTCGAACATCCGATGCCCGAAATGAAAACGTGCTCGTGGGGCGCCTTTCCGAGGTTCGCGAGTGCACGGTGGACGGCGGACAAGATGACGTAGTCGCCACAGCCGGGACACCATCGCACGTCCTGATCCGAAGCGAAGTCTTTGCGCGTCCATTCGGGCTTCACCGTCGTCGTGCTCATCTCTCTCCTCCGTCGAGCTCACGCGCAATGGCGTCGACCAGCTCGCCGATCGTGAACGGACGTCCTTGTACCTTGTGAAGCTCTCTCACGTTCCCGCCGAAACGGCCGCGGATGAGGAGCGCCAACTGCCCCAGATTGAGCTCCGGGACGAGAACCTTGTCGAAGCTCGAGAGGATCGATTCGAGGTTCTTGGGAAACGGATTCAAATAGCGTAAGTGCGCAGAAGCCACCTTCGTCTGCTGACGTGCGTTCCAGTGTTCGACCGCCATGTGAATGGAGCCAAACGTGCTACCCCAGCCCAGCACCAGCAGCGGTCCTTCCGTCGCACCTGAAACTTCGAGCCGCGGGATATCGTCCGCGACTCTCGCCACCTTCTCGGCTCGGAGAGCCATCATCTGCTCGTGGTTCTCCGGCTGCATGTTCACGTCGCCGCTATTCAACGCTTTTTCGAGACCACCGATGCGGTGCTCGAGACCCGGCGTTCCGAGCTTCACCCACGGCCGAGCCAGGTTTCTGTCGCGCGCATAGGGCTCGAAGGACTCCGACTCGGATTGATAGTGGACCGCGATCTCGGGAAGGTCGTTATCCTCCGGGATCCGCCATGGCTCCGCCCCGTTCGCCAAATAGCCGTCCGAGAGCACGAGCACCGGGGACATGAACTTCGTCGCGAGACGCACGGCCTCGTACCCCATGTCGAAACAATCGGTCGGCGCCTGGGGCGCGAGCACGATCAGGGGCGATTCACCGTTGCGTCCGAACAACGCCTGCAAGAGGTCGGCTTGCTCGGTCTTCGTGGGGAGCCCCGTCGACGGGCCGCCTCGCTGGACGTTGATGACGACGAGAGGTAGCTCCGTCATGACCGCGAGCCCCATCATCTCGGACTTCAGACAAATTCCCGGGCCACTCGTACCCGTGACTCCGATACACCCCGAATAGGCCGCACCGAGCGCGACGCCGCAGCCCGCGATCTCATCCTCCGCCTGGAACGTCATCACCCCATATTGTTTGAGATTCGCGAGCGCATGGAGGATGTCGCTCGCGGGGGTAATGGGATAGCTGCCGTAGAACAGAGGGACGTCGGCCTTGACCGAAGCGGCGACGAGTCCGAACGCGAGTGCCTGATTGCCGGACACTTGCCGGTACTCGCCCGGCTCCATGTGGGTCGCCGGCGCGATGCGGTGCACGTGCGTGAATAGCTCGACCGTATCCGCGAAGTAGTAGCCGGCCTTCAGAACACGCGTATTCGCGTCGACGAGAAGAGGCTTGCTCTTGAACTTGGCTCCTAACCAGGAGACCGTCGGCTCGAGCGGACGGTCGAACAGCCAGTACACCATCCCGAGCGCGAAGAAATTCTTGCATCTCTCCTTTGCTGGTTTGTTCAGACCCTCGATCTCCTCGAGCGCGTTCAACGTCAAGCTCGTGAGCTGCACCTTCACGACTCGATAGTCGGAGAGGGTATCGCCATCGAGCGGGTTCATCTCCCACTTCGCGCGTTTGAGATTCTGAGGGGTGAACTCATCAGTGTTCACGAGGATGGTCGTGCCGGGCTCCATGTCCGGCAACGAGACTTTGAGTGCTGCCGGATTCATTGCCACGAGCACGTCGGGACGGTCGCCCGGAGTCCGGATATCGGTGCGACCGATGTGGACCTGGAAGCCGCTCACACCGGGCAGCGTCCCCGCGGGCGCTCGGATCTCCGAAGGGAAATCCGGGAACGTCGCGATGTCGTTTCCAACGAGCGCGCTCGTCGCCGTGAGCTGCGCGCCGGTCAACTGCATCCCATCGCCCGAGTCTCCCGCGAAACGGATGACGACATGGGACGATTCATGGATCGGCTTCGATGCGGTAGCCATATCGCTCAACCCCCGTCGACTTCGGCGATTTGGTGGATGTTAGGCGCCATCGCCAGAATCTCCGCGGGGTAGCGCTCCGCGAGATACTGGGTGAGGTGACGAATGGCCAGGATGTGCGTCGGCCGGCCAGCGTCGTCGACGACGGGAAGGTGCCGGAAGTCGCCGTCACTCATGAGCGCCAAGCATTCCGAGAGTCGAGTCTCGCGCTTCACCGTTGACGGCGATCGCGTCATGTGGTCATCGATCGACGAGGCGAGCGCGACTCCTTCGCCCAACACACGACGCACGAAGTCGACCTCGGTGAACAGCCCGACGACCCGCCCGCCATCCACGATGAGCGCGACCGCGGTTCGGCGCGCCCGCATTCGTTCCACGGTCTCGCCAATCGGCGTCCCCGTTGCTACGGTGAGAGGGCTTCGCAGATCGAGCTCCGCCACCACCCCGCGATCGAAAAGCTCATCCAATGTCATCGAGACCTCGCTTTCACTCCGATCCGGAAGAGTGCTCTTTCGGTGCCGCGCGCCGGACATCCGGAAACACGCTGCCGATTGTCAAGATACGACCGAGTCCTTTGGCGAGCTCCACGATCGAGCCCGCATCCTGCGAGACGATATCTTGCGAATGCGCGAGCTTGTCGCGAAGAGAGACGATCGATTTGACCGTTTGCTCGCCGCGCTTGCGAGACGGAAAGCCCAGCAGACGTCGTGCCATCTCGTCTTTGGCCAGAATCTGCCCTTTGTCCGAGAGCTGAATGCAATCCACGAGCCGTAGCGATCCGGCGTGCTCTCCCCGCCTCGACCGTTCTCGGTAGAAATCTTGCGCCTTGATGCGCCGCGCCGGGGACATCAGCTCCTTCCACTCGTCATCGGAGAAGAGCGTTTCGAGCAGACTCGTAAACGCCATCTCGATGAGCGTGATGACGCCGAACAGCCACATCCGCACCGGCGGCTTCTGCAGGTCCGTCCAGGTAACGATGCCGTTGACGCGTCCCAGCACACGAACGAAGAGCCAGCGACGCTCCTCGAGCTGCTCGATCGCTTCCGCGAGCGAGGCATCGCCTCCGATCGTATCGCTCGTGTCGAAGTCTCTCCGAACGTCTCCGCAGAGGCCACCCCGGTCGAGCTCGGAAGCCAGCACATAGCCCGACACACGGCCGTCCTCCCGGATCGCCGCGACCTTGAAATGGGTCCGCTCCAGCACCGCCAACACGTCCGCAGCGGGCCGTTCGGCGTCGAAGGAGACGAGCGTCTCCGCGATGTCGGCGACGTGAAAAGCGGTCTCGAATAGCCTTCGCAGGCGTTCTTGAACTTCGACGACGTCGTTCATTCGGTTCTCGAGGGTACTTCGGACTCGGCCCAACGCATCACGAGGAGCGAGGCGCCACCCAACACGCCAAAACCGACGACCAGCGGCAATACCGTGCCGTCATAGGCTTGGCCTATCGCCATGCCGCCCAGAAGCGAGACGAAGAGCGACACCGTTCCCACAACGGCTGCTCCCATCCCCGCAATGTGTCCCAAAGGCTCCATCGCGAGCGCGTTCATATTGCTGTAGAGGATACCATCGCAAAAAAACACGACGAGCAAGTACGCGACCAGAAGCGGTAGCGGCGGCACCCCGGAATACGACGACGCGACGACGTAGAAAACGGCCGAGAGCCCGCCCATCAACCATAGTGCTCGTCGCGCGAGAGGCTTCATGCCGTATCGAACGACGAGTCGCGCGTTCAAGAGGGACGCCGCGCCGATCGCGAGTGAGAGAACGGCAAAGTAGAGAGGAAAGAGCGTTCCCACTCCGTAGAGACCTTGAAGGAGTTGCTGCGCGCTATTGAGGTAGCCCAGGAACGCTCCGAAAACCAGTCCCGCCGCGATCGTATAGACCGCCGCGTCACGGGTCGCCATGACCTCGCGGATGCCGGACACGATCCGCTCGAAGGTGAACGGAATGCGCCGCTCCGGCGAGAGAGTTTCGGGTTGCCTCACACCGAGCCAGAGCGCCACGACGATGGCCAAGGCGATGAAGACCGCGAAGATCGTCCGCCACGTGGAAACGAGCAGAACGGCCTGCCCCAACGCCGGTGCGAGCACGGGAACGAGGATGAACACGGCCATGACGAACGAGAGCACCCGAGCCATCTCACGACCCTCGTAGCAGTCGCGGATGACCGCGACCGAGACGACGCGTGGGCCCGCCGCGCCCAAACCTTGGAGCGTACGCCCGACGAGCATCATTCGAAAGCTCGTGGCGAAGGTCGACAGCCCACACCCGACGATGAACAGGGACAGGCCCAGGAAGATCGCCGGTTTTCGACCGATCGCGTCCGACAAAGGTCCATAGCCGATCTGCCCCACCGCGAGACCGAAGAACAGGAGCGAGACAACCAATTGAACGTCATTGTCACGGCGGACGAGAAGCTCTTCGCCAATCTCCGAGAGCGCGGGCAACATGGCGTCGATCGACAACGCCACGAGCGCCATCAAGGCCGCCATCAAGGCGACGAACTCGACGAAACGCGTGGGACTCGAGCCGCGACTCACATGCAGCGGCAGGGCCGATCAGGGTGCATAGCTAAACGATGATACGAAAGCGATGAGTGAAGGCTCCCACTTCGTCACCGTCGCTTCAGGACCGAGCACGCGCAGGTACCATGGACCGCCGTCGCCCTCGACGACGGCCGCAATCATCCGATGGTCGGGACGGTTCTGTCTCTCGCTCGCTCCCGGCCTCACACTCGCCACATAAGTGCCGGTCATATCGACCATCGTGACCTCGAAGTCACTGACCATTCTCTTGTGGAGCTTCGCCTTGTCCTTCGTGCTCGAACCATCGGGCTGCTCGATCTGGCTGTACCAGCGAGCCAGATTCGCGTCGACGCCGCCTCCCTGGCCCTCCCCGAAAAAGAAGATCACGACCTCGGCCGACGCACTGCCCTCGGCGGGCAACTCCCACTCGGCGAAACGCATCGAGGAAGAGGGCGTCGCCGATTTCCAACCTTCGGGAACGTCGTAGGCAATTGAGGCGGCGGCCATGGCAAGGGCGACTGCTAGCACGGGAAGCTCCTTCGGCGTAGGAGGGAAATCAATAGGGTTGGCACGACGAGCTAGGCTATCAGTATTCGACGTCGCGTGCCGACGTTTTGCCTGAGTCAGGGCGACTGGTCGCAGTAGTCGGTACCACGACAATAGGTCGGCGTGAAGATCTCGGCTTGTATGAGCCAACGTCCCGAGACTTTCCGCCATTTCGCTGTATAGTCGCCGCCGATCTCGACACGTCCCGCTTCCTCGGTCCAGCTACCACTCCACGTTCCACGCTCAGAGGCCATCGCCCACGCGGTGAAGATTCGAACCCTGTCCGGGAGACGAACATAGATAACGTCCGGACTGTCGTCGAAGTGCTCTTGCCAGCTCGCACGGTTCTCCTCACGGCCGGCGGTCTGAGCACTCGTCGACGTCACGATGTGGTAGTCGGGCGCCAGAAAGCGAGCCACTTCGGCGGCGTCATGATCCGCGATCGCTTGATTCGATGCGTCGCGAGCTTCGCGCACGGATTGCTCATCGTCGAGGGTGGTCACTGCCAGCATCGTCAAAAAAAGTATCGGGACTAGATTCACGAAGGCTCCTCGCTAACGTTCCCTTTTATCCTGGCACACGAGGCAAAACGGCGTCTCGGGTCTCGCCTTCAACCGGGCCGGACCGACGGGCTCCTCGCACTCCCGACAATAGCCGTACTCACCTTTGGCGACGGCACGAAGCGCCGCCTCGATCTGACGTAGCTTCCGCTCGCCGGCCGCGCGTGTCGCCTTCGTCATTTGCTGCTGCTGTATCGCGTCCATGCGCGTGAGGCGGCCTATCGGCTCCGACAGTCCGACGGGGCGTGCATCGGATTTCGAGGACCGCAACATGTGCTCGAGCCGGGAACGCTCGGACTCGAGCTCGACCCGTAGCTCCTCCACTTGCACGGAGGTGAGCTCAGGCGGGGACGCGTCCGGCATCAATCGCCACGCCGAGAGAAACGCAGATTGCGGACGCGGTCGCCGTTGACTTCGAGTGCCATCACGACCCCGCGATCGTCACGGATGAACACGACGTTCGCGAACCACCACGCGTCCCCCTCGAACTCGTTCGGACCCACCGGCGTAAGCGAGACGCTCTCGTTGCGAAAATGGTCGGCGACGAGCCCGTCGTCGGACGCGCGTATCTCGTAGGTCGTATCGAGCTCGAAGCTGTAATAGGTCCCGGCGAATCGCGCGAGCTCTCCCGCGCTCACGTCGAAAGGAGCGGCCTCCGCAGGCGGGTCGGGTGACGCGGTACGAGCGCCGAGAACATCGGCGAGGTAGATATCAGCAACCCGTTCCGCACGCGCCAGCGGATCCGACGTGCTGAAATTCGCGAACACCGCAACGGAGAAATCGTGGTCGGGAAAGCGGACGAACCGAGTTCTGAAACCGCGCCAGGAGCCTCCGTGGCTGAGAGTCACTTCTCCGCGATACTCGCCATGGACGATGCCGAACGCGTAGGGGATCGATGTCCCGTCGGTGAGCGTGCCGCGCTCGCGAAGCTGTGCCAGTCCGGCCTCTCCCCCCACGCGCTTGGTATGAAAGTTCACCATCCAGCGAGTGAAATCCGTGATCGTGGTGTGGAGCGAGCTCGATGCAAGAGCGGTGAGCTGATTCATGCTGTTATCGAATCCACCGTCGCCGTCGGGCTCATAAGACGCCGCGCGACGAGCGACGATCTCTTGGTGGTCATCCGCGAAGAACGTGTCCGTCATGTAAAGCGGCGCGAAAATCCGCTCGGACGCGACCTCCCGGAACGACGCATTCGAGACTCGGGCGACGATCTCGGCCATCAAGTTGTAGGCCGTGTTCGAGTAGGCGTACTCGCTGCCGGGCGGGAAGTTCAACGCTCTCTGACGGAACAGCATCCTCTTGATCTTCTCGAATGAGATGACGTCTCCGAAATCCACGCCGGCGACCATCATCAAATGCGGCCAATCCCGGATGCCGCTCGTGTGGTGGATCAAGTGCCGGATGGTCACCGTTTCGCCGAAATCGTAAAGCTCCGGAACGTGTGCGCGGACGTCATCATCGAAGTCAATGAGACCGTCCTGCTCGAGAAGGATCGCCGTCATGGCGCCGAACTGCTTCGAGATGGATGCGATGTCGAAGACGGTGTCCGGCGTAACGGGAACGCCGTGCTCGAGGTTCGCCATTCCGTAGCCGCGAAGATACAGGACGTCCGTGCCCTGCACGACTGCCACCGCCGCGCCGGGGCTATCGGTTCGATCGATATCCGCGAAGGTGGCGTCGACGCGGTCGTGTGTTTCATCCGCGGAGCCGACGACGGCGAAACTCAGGCAAGTGGAAATGACGAACGTAGTAGCGGCGCGTTCCATGGCTGTCACTCTAAGAGGAGGAGACCGCCATTTCAAACCTTCACACGCCGGCGCGCTACGATGGAATCATGATGGGTCACCGACTACCGCTCGCCGTCCTCGTCGCCGTCCTCGGCATCGCGTCCGCGCAAACGCCGGAATCGTCCAAGGCGTTCGTGCCCGGAGAGCTCAACCCGAACGCGCCGTCCGAGACCGAGCTCCTCGGACAGCTCACCGGAATCTGGGATATCGAGCAGGAAATCCGCAATCGCGACGGAAGCTGGGGCGAGACCCGGCGGGCGGAGTGGCATTGGTACTACGTTCTCGACGGGCACGCGATCCAAGACGATTGGATCCAGCCACCCCTCTCCGCCGGAGACGTAGAGAACAGGAACTTCGGAACCAACCTTCGTATCTACGATACCGAAACTCAAACGTGGGACATGGCGTGGATCGACAGCACCAATCGCGGATTGAGCTCGTTCACGGCAACGAACGAGGACGGAACGGTCGTCATGGTTGGCGAGAACCCCTCCGGCCGACCCGTCCGCAACCGGTTCTTCGACATGACCCGCGACACGTTCGAATGGGTTCAGGAGTGGACCTTCGATGACGGAGCGACCTGGGTCCCCGTCACCCAAATCCACGCCACACGGCGAGACTGAACAGCTCCTCGGCTAGACGGCGGCGGCACGGCAGAGCCGAGCGAACTCTCCGTCCTGCTCCGCGAGAACGTGCGCGGGCCCATCTTCGACGACACGACCGTCCTTGAGGCTCAACACGCGATCCGCGCTATGCGCGACACTCAAGCGGTGGGAGATTCCGATGATCGTCTTCGGATGAGGAAGCGCGAACAGGTTCCGCAGGATCATACGCTCGGACTCCATATCGAGTGCGCTCGTCGCCTCGTCGAGCACGAGAATCTCCGCATCGCACAACAATGCGCGCGCGATGGCGAGACGCTGGCGCTGACCGCCGGACAGACGCAGTCCACGCTCGCGCACTTCGGTCTCGATGCCGTCCGGGAGTGAATCGATGAAATCCTTCATCCCCACGGTCGCGAGCGCCTCCATGAGTTGTGCGTCGGTCGCGTCCGCGGCCCCGATGAGGAGGTTCTCTCGGATCGTCGTCTCGAACATGAAGACCTCTTGTGAAACATAGGCCGTCACGCGGTAGAGGCTGTCGCGCGCGAGCTCCGGTAGCGGCACATCACCCAGGAGGATCGACCCTTCGACCGGGTCGTCGAAGCGCAGCAAGAGCTTCGCGAGCGTGCTCTTGCCGGCCCCGCTCTCACCGACGATCACGGCGCGCTCGCCGGGCGCGATCGAGAAGGAGACGCTGTCGAGAATCCGCTCGTCCTGATAGGCGTATGACACCGAGCGGAACTCGATCGGCAGAGGCGTGTCCGGCAAGGGGGTCGGATTCGGCGGATCCACGAGCGAGGGGCGGTCATCCAACAGCTCGAGCGCCCTTTCGCCGCTCGCGATCCCACGCGTGAAGTTCAGCATCTGACCGCCAATCCCGACCACGGGCGTCTGCAGGAGGTAGCCCGCCGCGAGAAACGACAAGAACTGCCCCTCGGTCATGGCCCCCGCCAAGAGGGTGCGTCCGGCCACGAACAGGATGACCGCGATCCCGACGCCGATGGCCAGCTGAATGGTCGACATCACCGCGACGTTGGTTCTCTCGAGCCGCACCGCCGTGTCGTAGTAGCTATCGTTGACCCGCTGAAAACGTTCGCGCCAACGGCGTCCGGCCCGAAACGTCACGACGACTTCCATCCCGGCGATCACCTCACTGAGCTCTCGCACGACCTGGGCAATGATCTCCTGGGCACGTCGACTCATGATCCGAATCCTCTGGTTCATGATCGAGAGAAACAAGCCGACGCCGCCGACGGCGACGACGCTGACGAGTGAGAGCTTCCAGCTCTGAAGCAGCATGACCCCGAACAACAGAACGAGCGTCAGCGCGTCCCGCACGATGTTCTGGACGGCGACTCCCGCAGCAGCTTCGAACCGCATGATGTCGTTGATGACCCGGCTCAATAGCTCGCCCGACGATCGGACGACGAAATAGGACCGGTCCTGCGTCAACAGGTGGGCGAAGACGTCGCGCCTCATCGCTCGAACGATGCGGGCTCCGGCGGTCTTCGCGACCGAGCCGTGGATCAGATTGAGGACGGCTTGAAGAGCAAAGATCGAGGCGACGAGGAAACACAGCCGCTTCAACTCCTCCGACGTGAAGCCGCTTTGAAAGAGCGCGTCGCCGATCGGCTGGACGATCCACGCCTTCGCGGCCGTCACGCCGCTAATCCCGATGAGAGCGAAAAACGAAACGAGATAGAGCCCCCGCACCTCATACATGTAGCGGCGGATGCGCGGGCTCACCTGGAAAGAGACTTTGATGGGCCGCTTTGGTGTCTCACGCGCCATCGGGCGGCTCCCCGCTCCGGGTCCAAGGTCCGCCCGGGCGTGCGTGTGCAGATGAGAAAGCCGTAACGTCGTCCATGAGCGTAAGAACCATGGTAGCAACTACCTGTACGGTGCGATACCAGGCGCGCTGCCAGTTGATACACTCGATCTAGTGAAGTTTCACACCCCTTCGGTCGAGAGCCGCCCTTGCTGAACACCATTGTGCGACCGGTGCATCCGTGACGACGGCTCGACTCGACCTCGCATCGAACCTCGAAGAGCGATTCCTCATCGCGCTCGGGAAAATCCGCCCAAGCGAGCACGACATCCGAACCGCGTCGGAATGTATCGCGAAGCCCGCCTTTTCCTGGGCGCGCACGTTCGACTACGCGACCGTGCGCTGGGTGCAATCGATCCTCGTCCACAATCTTCGAGATACGCCCGAGTTGATACGGCAGGTCCCCGATGAGCTCGAGCCACGGCTCGCCGAGCTCGAGGCGGCGGCGTTCGACCGGTGGGAGATATTCAGACGGGCGGTCGAGCCCGTTCTCGCGGACATCGCCAAGGACGGGATCAAGGTCGTGCTCTTGAAAGGGGCGGCCCTCGCGACGACGATCTACCCGCCGCGAGCGCGCAAGCTCAACGACCTAGACATACTCGTCGAGAAGAAACACTACCACCGCGTCGCCGCGGCGCTGAAAGAACACGGTTTCGACTTGGCGCTCCGAGAGGGACAGACCGAGGCGTTCAGGCTGGATACCTACCACGAGATGGGATTCGCGAAGACAACGGACGAAGCCTATCTCGCGCTCGATCTGCACTGGTTCATGATCACGCCGAAACGAGCTTATTTCATCGATACACCCGAGCTTTTGTCCCGCGTCGTCGACGTCGAGTTCGGGTCCGTGCCGGCGTTGGCGACGTCGCCCGAGGATACTCTCCTCCACTACGCGACCCAGCTGGTCGAAGACCGATACAAAATGGGATTTCTTCGCGGGGCCGACATCTACGGCCTCGTCCGCTCGCAAATCGACTGGCAGCTTCTCGTCGAGACGGCCGAGCGTATCAGCGCCTCCGGCCCGGCAAGACTAGCGTTGGGCGTCGCGGAACGCCTCGGAGCCGAGGTCCCGGAAGATGTGATAGACGCGCTCGAGCGGCCATCTCGGGGCGCCGGCCAGGCGACGTGGTTCCTGGTGGAGCCGGCCTGGCTCTTCAAACGCCGCGTTGCTTCGCAGCCGTCCGTCCCCGTCCTGAGAGGCTTGCTGGAGTCTCGACACCAGCCCACGGATACGATCCGTCGCTCGAGCCTCCGCTACTGGTACTGGTGGGCCCAGCAGCGACGCTCCCACTTTCTGGGCCGCATCCTCTACACCACCCACGGATTCGGAAAGTCAACGACCTGGGCGCTGGGCCTGCGTCTGCAGGCGTTTTTGGACGCGTTGAAACTTCACGGCCTCGCGGCGCGCGTTCGCGACGCTCTTTGGGCGAAGCCGCCCGTCTGACTAGGGCTTACGAGGTGCTACCGCGGGAGTCTCCTCCCCGGCGTCCACGGCGCGCCCGCCGCCTCGAGCGCATCCTCGAGCGCCGCTAGCTCCGACAGATGGGAGGTGAGGTCGTTCGAAGCGTCGTCGAGGGCCGCTCGCGCGATCTCGAAGCTCCGCTCCTGCGTCGCCGTCGGCGCTTGACGCGTGCTCCAGTGTCCGTTCGCGATCCTGCGGAGGCGGCCGAGAATCGACGGCTCGGATGCTTCGTTGAGACGACCGCGAACCCGATCGCCGACGATGCGCACCCGCGCATCCGCGACGTCGCTCGCGACGGCGTCGAGCCGACGATACAGGTCGAGATCCGCGCTCGATGCGAGTCCCAATGCTTCGCGCATATGACGCAGTCGCTCTTCGGCACGACCGATCTCGGAGGCCGCGCCCGCGGCGAGTCTCAACGCCTCGCTCGTCGCGCGCTGGAAACGCGCCGCCGACTCGAAGTCCGATTCTCGAAGCGCCATTCCCGGCACGGGCCGGACATCGAATTCCTGCGCGTCTCCGAGCGGCGTGACACCCGTCGCATCGACGAGCGCCATGGTGACGCGGTAGCGTCCCGGTGGAGCGAAAGGACCGTCAGGGGGAGAGACCCAAGGCGGAATGAAGCCTGGCGTCGAGAGGTCGATCGGGTCCGGCGCCGGATAGCGCAGATCCCAGCTCACGCGATGCACACCCGCGCTCGCAGGTCCCTCGAGGCGGCGTATCGTTTGGCCGTCGGTGCTCTCGACCGTGAGGACGACCATGGGCATCCGTTCGAGCCCTTCTTCGTGCAGCTTGTCGAAGCCCGGAAACGGGACGTTTTCGTTCCGTTCTCGAAGGGCCGCCTCTTCCTTTCGCCGCCGCGTTCCCGAGGTCTCGTGGTCCGATCTCAAGTGATAAGTGATGAGTGCACCGTAGGGGGGGTTGTCGGCGGTGAAGTCGTCACTTCCCAGAGACGGCTTTCCGGGCGCCTGCATCGGTATCGAAGGCACGTACCACCACGCGTCTCGGATCGGAAACAAGAACGCGTCCTCTGAGAGAGCGCCGGTTCGCAAGCCGCGAAGCGCCTGGTAGTCGTCGAGCACGTAGAAGCCACGGCCGAAAGTGGCGCCGACGAGATCGTCGTCGCGGCGCTGGATCTCGATATCTCGGAACGCGATCGTCGGAACACCTCCGGTGAGCCCGATCCACGAGCCGCCGCGATCCGGTGTGACGTACAGCCCGAACTCGGCCCCGATGAACAAGAGCTCAGGGTCGACGTGATCTTCAGCGAGGGACCAGACGATCTCCCCATCCGGCAAATCGCCGGAAATCGGTCGCCAGCTCTCGCCACGATCGTTGCTCACGAAAATGTAGGGCGAGAAGTCGCCCGTCTTGTGAGCGTCGACGACGACGAAAACGGTATCGGGGTCATGCATCGAGGCCTGAACGTCGTTGACGAAGGAGCGCTCCGGCACGCCGTCGATTCGAGAGAGGCGCCAGCTCTCTCCGCCGTCTTCGGTGACCTGGACGAGGCCGTCGTCCGTGCCGACATAGAGGAGGCCGGGCACATCGGGAGACTCCGCGATCGCGGTGATCGTCCCGTAGAGCGACATCGCCGTATTACCGTAGAGCGCATCGGCACTCCAAACGCGACCCATCACTTCCATCTCGTATCGAGACGTATCGAGGGTGAGATCGCCGCTGACGGACGTCCACGAGTGCCCGCGATCGTCGCTTCGCCACAAGCGCTGCGAGCCGTAGTACAAACGGGTCTCGGAATGCGCACTGATCAAAATGGGAGCATCCCAGTTGAAGCGCTCCGGAGGATCGCCCGGCGAAGGCGTGGGTCGGATATCGAGCAGCTCGTGGCTCGTCCGGTCGTACCGCCAAAGATTCCCGCCTTGTGTTTGCATGTAGACGATGTCCGGATTTCCGGAGTCGAACGCAGAGTCGTAGCCGTCGGCACCGAGCGGGACGTACCAGTCCCGATTGCGAATCCCCTCCGCATTGTTCGTTCGCGACGGACCGATGAGCGTCCCGAGGTCTTGCGCGCCTCCGACGATGTCGTAGAACGGCTCGCGATTGTCGAGGGCGAACTTGTAGAACTGAGAGATCGGTAAGTTCGGGAACTGGCGCCAGGTCACGCCGTCGTCGAAGCTCTCATAGAGACTCGCATCTGTCCCGGCGAGGAGGTGTCTCGGGTCGTGGGGATCGATCACGAGCGCGTGGTTGTCGCTGTGCTTCTCCCGACCGGTACCGACGACCGCGAACGTCGCGCCGCCGTCGCTCGTCGCATTCAGGAAGACATCCATCTGGTAGACGCGGTCGACGTCCGTGGGGGACGCCACGATCTCCTGATAATAATGGGGGCCGGTGCCGCCGGAGGTGTAGCTGTTCCGTCGCGCCCAGTGCTCGCCACGATCGAGCGAACGGTAGAAACCTTTTTCGTCGTCCATAGCCTCGATGGTCGCGTAGAGGACATCCGGATCCGCCGGAGAGAGAGCGAGACCGATCTTTCCCATATCCCCGCCGGGAAGGCCGCGCTCGAGCCGTCTCCACGTCTCACCGCCATCGGTCGATTTGTGGATGCCGGATCCCGCACCGCCCGCCAGCAACGACCAGATATGACGACGACGCTGATAGGAAGCGGCATAGAGCACATCCGGTGCGCGTGGGTCCATCTCGACATCGGTCACGCCGGTGTCGTCATCTATCACGAGGGAGGCTTGCCATGACTCGCCCCCATCGGTCGTCTTGAAGAGTCCACGATCGCCGCCCGTCGACCACAGAGGCCCCTCAGCCGCCACGTAGGCGACGTTCCCGTCGCGGGGGTCCACGACGATATCGCCGATGTGCTCGGAGCGCTCGAGTCCCATGCGCTTCCAGCTCTCGCCGCCGTCGAGGCTCTTGTACACGCCATCGCCCCATCCGACGTGGCGACCGCTCACATTTTCGCCCGTACCCACCCACACGGTGTCCGGGTTGCTCGGGTCGAGGGTGATGCATCCCACCGAGTACGAGGCCTGGTCGTCGAAAACCGGCTTCCACGTCACTCCGGCGTTCGACGTCTTCCAAACCCCACCCGAGCCGACTGCGAGATACCACGTCGAGCGATCGCGCGGGTCGACCGCGATGTCTGCGATCCTCCCGCCCATCAGAGCGGGACCGATGGAGCGAAGCGTCAAGCCTTCGAGAGTCTTGGCGTCGATCGCTTCTTCCGTGATTTGGCCTCCGGCTATCCCGGCGACGAGAATAAGACCCAGTGTCGATAGAAAAACCATGACCACCTCGGCGCTAGTATAGAGGACACGAGAGGATTCGAAAGCGCGAGCCGTGTCGAGTCAGAAACCGGAAGACGTGCCTCGAGCAGACGTGGAAGCCCGAGCCGTGGGTCCACGGACCATCGCCACGGTTGGAACGAGAGCACTCTCCGACCTCCGACCTCCGAAGACGTCAGGCGGTCAGGCGGTCAGGTCGATAGGCGCCGGCCGAACGAGTCCTCCCAAAAAGCCACCGTCGCCTCGGCGACGGGTTTGTCGAGTCGGTAGGCGGTCTCGAGCAGCGGTACCGCGCGCTTCATATCGAGCGAGTAGCTTTCGAACAGCTCGTCCAGATATTCGAGGTGCTCGTCGCGAACGAAGGAAGGACGTCCAAGATGCATTGCGGTGGCCATACGGATCTACCCCTTTCGGCACCACATTGCGTTGGGGGAACTACTCTTCCTTTATACCCGACGCCTGTCCACGGCGTCAACCCGTAGCCGCCGGCTATCTCGTAATGGGGACGTCCGCATCGTTTCCCCATTCCTGCCACGAGCCGTCATAGTTGGACACGTCGTATCCGAGAAGTCGTAACACGAGGTACGTCACCGACGACCGCTGGCCGGTCTGTCAGTAGGCATGGACGCGTTTGTCCCGCGTGACCCCCGCGCGTTCGTACATCGACGCGAGCACGAAGGGCGACTTCAGCACCGGTGTGTCGTCATCCGTGAAGTTGTCGGTCCATTCGAGGTGGACGGCACCGGGGATGTGGCCGCCCCGGCTCGACAGGACACGCTCACCGGTGAACTCGTCGAGTCCGCGAGCATCGAGCATGACGACGGAGGCATCGCCGATATCGGCGAGAACGCTCTCTCGGGTCGAGCGCGACTCACGCTCCGACATCGCTCGAAACACGCGCGCCGAAGGATCAGGGACGGCGACGGATTGCGGCCGAGACTCCATGCTCCATTTGTTCATCCCACCATCGAGCACGGAGACATGGGGATGCCCGTAATGTTCGAGGGTCCACAAGACGCGGGCCGCGGCCGTCGCACGTCCACCGTCGTACACCACCACTTGGTGGGTCTCGTCGATACCGACGGTGCCGAACAGGGACGAGATGTGCTCCGCCGATCCGACGATGGACCGCTCGCCATTAGGGTCGAACGTGTCGGAACGCGGCACGCTCACGGCACCGGGGATGTGGCTCTCGTCATAGTCTGTCTTCGGACGCGCGTCGACGATTCGAAGGTCCTCACTCGATAGATGCTCTTCGAGCCACTCCGTCGTCACCAGAAGCTCCGGATTGGCAAAGCCTTCCTCGACGAAAGGTTCGCTCCGGTCGACGGACTGACAGCTCAGCAGCAACGAGAGCCCAAGCGAAAGCGAGAGGACTTGCTTCATTCGTCCCTCCGCCGTGGACGCTGATTGGCCGCGAGCACTCGCTTCCTCAGCCGGATCGACTTGGGGGTTGTCTCGACGAGCTCGTCGTCTCGAATGAACTCGATCGCTTGCTCGAGATTGAGCTCGCGGTGAGGTGTCAGCTTGACCGCGATTTCAGACGTCGACGAGCGCATATTGGTGAGCTTCTTCTCCCGGGTGATGTTCACATCCAGGTCGGCCGCACGCGAATTCTCCCCGACCACCATTCCCTCATAGACTTCGGCGGCGGGTCCAAGAAAAAGCTCACCGCGGTCCTCGAGGTTATGGAGGGCGTAGGCGGTCGACCGGCCGCGGCGGTCCGCCACGAGTGCTCCCGTCAACCTCTTGGGAACGTTGCCTTGCCAATCGTCGTAGCCATCGAACAAAGCGTTGAGCACCGCGGTCCCCCGGGTGTCCGCGAGAAGCTCGCTGCGTATCCCGATGAGTCCGCGCGACGGCAATCGAAACTCGAGACGTACCCGGCCGGATCCGTTATTGACCATGTGGGTCATTTGTCCTTTCCGGATCCCGAGTTTCTCGACTACCACTCCTTGGAAGGTCTCCGCGACGTCGACGAGGAGAATCTCGAACGGCTCCTGCTTCTTTCCATTGACTTCGCGAGTGAGCACTTCCGGGTTCGCGAGCGAGAGCTCGTAGCCCTCGCGCCGCATCGTCTCGACGAGAATCGCGAGCTGAAGCTCGCCTCGCCCGAAGACGCGGAACGCATCGGCCGAGTCCGTGGGCTCGAGTGAAAGCGAAACGTTCGTCAGGAGCTCTTTCTCCAAACGCTCCTTCAGCTTGCGCGAGGTGACGTGCTCTCCTTCGAGACCCGCGAAGGGCGATGAGTTGACCGAGAACACCATCGACAGCGTGGGCTCGTCGATCCTCAGCCGTGGGAGCGGCCGCGGACTGTCTTCCGCGGTGACGGTATCGCCGATCGCAATGCCTTCGACGCCGGCGATACAAACGATGTCGCCGGCACTCACTTCTTCCGCGGCTACGCGCTCGAGGCCTTCGAACGTGAACAGTTTCGTAATCTTCGTCGATTCGACGACGTTATCGGCTTTCACGATGCCCGCGACCTCGCCCGCGGACAGCGTTCCGTTGGAGATCCGGCCGATCGCCAGCCTCCCGAGATACTCGTTGTAGTCCAGGTTGGACACCATCAACTGAAGCGGCTTCGCCACGTCTCCGCGCGGTGGGGGCAGGTGCTCGACGACCGCGTCGAACAAGGGACGCAGATCGAGGTCTTCACTATCCGGGCTCCGTCGGACGATGCCGGCGCGGGCGTTGGCATACAAGGTCGGAAAATCGAGCTGCTCTTCGCTCGCGTCGAGATCGATGAACAAGTCGAAGACTTCGTTCACCACTTCCTGCACACGCGCATCGCTGCGGTCGATCTTGTTCACGACGAGCAACAAAGGCAGCTTGAGCGCGAGCGCCTTCGAGAGTACGTAGCGGGTTTGCGGCAGAGGCCCCTCGCTCGCGTCCACGAGCAGCATGACGCCGTCCACCATCGACAACGCTCGCTCGACCTCGCCGCCAAAATCCGCGTGCCCCGGCGTGTCAACGATGTTGATCTTGATACCATCGTAAACGATCGCCGTGTTCTTCGCGAGAATGGTGATGCCTCGTTCGCGCTCGAGATCGCCCGAGTCCATCACCCGTTCTCTCACTTCTTGATTGCTGCGAAAAACACCGCTCTGGTGCAGGAGCGCGTCGACGAGCGTGGTCTTACCGTGGTCGACGTGGGCGATGATGGCGACGTTTCGGATTTTTTCGACTGAGGACACTGGACCGGCATTATGTCACGCGGCGCGACGCGCGGCCGTTCCATGACGGTCGACACGGACCTGCTACAATGAGCCCGGATGATCCGAGTCACCGCCCTCGCCCTGTTGCTGTTGTCCCAACAGGCCGAAGAGCCGCCCCTGTGTCTGCCTTGCGGGGGTGCGGATCACGCAGGCATCGCGACCACCAGAGACAAGCTTCAAGAAGCGTTCGTTCTCTCCATGAATGCGCCGGATTGCACCGGACCCGAGAATCTAGAGCGCTGCCGAAGCATCGAGACTCTCCTCGAAGAGGCATTTGCGACGCTCGACGAAACGGTCGCAGAGGGGGAAGCCGCGGGCTCGATCGACTGCGTCACGTGCGATCCGGTCCCTCACATCTTTCCGCTCCTCGATAGCTACAACGCGGTCGCGGATCTTCTCGTCAGCCGTGGTTATGAAGAGTTCACCGCAAAGCTCGGTCGCATGCGCCAGGAGATGGAGCTCTGGCGCGGCTACAGCTGCTGCGGGAGCACGAAGACACGCCGACGACCCAATCGAGAGATGGATGCTCGGGCCACGCTGAACGAGAAATGCGGCGCGACGTTCGAGAGGAATCGGCAAGGGCTTCGGCAAGTCGTGCGGATGCCCGACGATCGGCAGGGCTGCTATCAGTCACGCGCTTGCCGCGACGCGACACAGCATAACGGGCAATTCATGGAGGCCGGCTTTTGGACCTACGACGGCGAGTATTGGTACGTCTGGTCGGACCGCCGCACCCCTCGAGGTGATTGGACGACCTGCAATCCCTAGCGAGACGCCCTATTTGGGAGGGAGCGTCTTCGTGAAGTCCACCGCGCGCTTCACCCAGGCTTTGAGGTCTTCGTCGGAGCGGTAGCCGGCCGGGGTGACGTAGATCATCGTCGAGAGCGGGGTACCGGTAAAATCCATCTCGCGTGTATGCCGCTCGCGGATCGCTTTGTCCGCGCCGTCCTTTCCGAGTCGAAGGACGATGTTCTGGTCGTTCACACCGCAGCACATGTGGCCGTTCAACAGAAACGCGATGCCGCCGAACATCTTGCGCTCCGAGAAGCCTTTGCGGCGTTTCAGCACCGATCGCAAACGATCGGCGACTTCGGGGTCATAGGCCATCGCGGCTCCTTCCGGGGGCGAGTGAGTGGAGTCCGTTCATCTCCTCGACTCGTTAGTTCGGAGCCGTCCAGCCGCTCCTCGCTTCGAAGCGGCCATCAACGAGCTCACAAATGAAACCGGCGCTCTGCGCGTGGTGATCTTCGGCTGAGAAACTCACCGCGGGCAATATCCCGCCGCTGTCCCAATCTCGAATCGACTCCATCGCGTCGAGGAATCGGACACGGGTCAGCTCTCGACCCGCACGCTCTAGCCCCTCGACGACGATCTTTCCGAACACGTAACCATAGAGCGAATAACGGTTGAGCTCGCGCCCGGGGAAGTGTTTTCTCATCAACTTCCGATAGGTCACAACGCCCGGCGCCTCGCTCTCGTTCGGGTCCGGGTAGTGGCAAAAGCCGAGCGTTCCATAGGCGGCGCCCCCCTCGATATCCAGGTATTGCTCGTCGGTCAAGGGACCCGAGGAGACGAGCCTTACGTCGGACCAGGAAAGCGCTCTCTTGGCTTCGACGACCCTTCGCGCCTGTGCCGGATAGAGCGCCATCACGAGGGCGTCGGGCCTCATTTGCGCGAGCGCTCGCATCTCGTGACTCACGTCTTCCGGGCGCCTCGGGATCGCGCGGTGACCGACGAAGCGGTAGCCCATCTCCGACTGAAGCTCTCGCGCCCGGTCGACGAAGTACCGGCCGTAAACGTTGTCGGCATGGATCACCGCCACGGTGCGAACGCCTCGCTCTTTCGCGAGATATCTCAGCATGACGCGCGATTCCCCGTCATAGCGTGGGTAGGAAGTGAAGATGTGCCGTGCCCCGTCGAGGGTAAGAAGAGCGGTGTGCGGAAAGAGGTGCGGAAGCCCATGGGCCATCGCATATTCGCCGACGGCGACGGAGCCGGGGCCGCCGAAGTTGAACAGAGCAAAGACCCGATCGTAGACGTCGAGCTTGGTGACGTTTTCGATCTGCTGCTCGATCACACCCTCGGTCCCGCGAGGATAGCTTCGCTCGACGAGCTGACGTCCGTGGACGCCGCCTCTATCGTTGACCTCTTTGATCACGAGCCTCATGCCGAGGTTCTCTTCGTCGACGGAGAAGGACTGAGCGGGCCCTTCCATTCCGATCAGCACGGCGTCATCGCTTACGCCCTGACTATCGGGACCCGCTTGAACGATAGAAAGCGCGAGCACCGCGAGCGCGAACATGGGCGGAGCATAGCGAAGATAGTCACGGTTCTGCTAACGTCACGTGGTGTCGAATTACACACCAGGTCCCTGGCGCATCGGGTTCGAAGATGGTACCGGCTGGATGGACGACGAGGAAGGCGGCTGGATCATCGGCGACGAGGAGGAAGTCGTCGTCGCGGGCGGGCGCCATGAGGGACTCAAATACGGCGTGCTCGATGAACACAATGGTCTATTGATCGCCGCGGCTCCCGACTTGCTCGAAGCCGCGCGGCGTGCCTACGCGCTCTTGGAGCTTCAAGCCGAGAAAAGTGCCGCGGCCGAGGGACGGACCGATATCGAAGCATTTCTCGAGCCAGAAGCCGTCCTCTTGAAAGAGGTCCTCGAGCGCGCCTACCGGCCGGATCCGACGACGAAATAGAAAAAGCCCCGCCGTTCCCAAATCGAGAACGACGGGGCGAATGTCGATTCGTGTCGACTAGAGGGGCTTTACGTTCGCCGCCTGGGGCCCTTTCGGACCCTGGGTGATCTCGAACTCAACACGCTCGCCTTCTTGGAGCGATTTGAAGCCCGTGCCGACGATAGCCGAGTGGTGGACGAATACGTCCGGGCCGTCTTCACGTTGAATGAAGCCAAATCCCTTGCTGTCGTTGAACCACTTTACCGTACCTTCTGCCATGCCAGGTCTACCTCCTTTCCTCAAAATTTGACCCGACCGAAGTCGGGGTATTGTGTAGACCTCGCACTGGCAACAACAAAAACAACCGCCGAAACGTTTCGTCCCGATGGTCCACTGCTGGTACAGGTAGAGAACAACTACACTCTACGAAGAAACCCTACCGCGGTGTTGTCCATCTGTCAAAGCCGTTCCGGGTTATTTGCATGCTGTCACAGGACACCGGCAACATGAAGAAAAGGGGACGAAATTGAAGCTAGCCGTGATCGATCTGGAAGGGCCCGCCGAGGCGACTTCGCAAGCGATCCATCACGCCTGTCGCGAGCTAGGCTTCTTCTATGCGGTCGGCACCGGAATCGACAAGACGCTGTGCGCCGATCTCGACGACGCGAGCCGGCGATTCTTCGCGCGGCCGAGGGCGGAGAAGATGGAGCTCCGCATGGAGCGTGGCGGCCGCGCGTGGCGCGGCTACTTCCCCGTCGGAGCGGAGCTGACCGCAGGCGTTCCCGACCGGAAGGAGGGGCTCTATCTGGGAGAGGAGCTCGATGAGTCTCACCCGAAAGTCGCCTCCGGGGTCCCCCTCCACGGCAAGAACCTGTTTCCGTCGGAGCCACCCGAGCTACGCCAAATCGCCCTCGAATACATCCGCGAGATGACCGCGTTGGGCCACCGGCTCATGGAACGCCTGTCCCAGAGTCTCTCGCTCCCACCTTCCTACTTCTCCGATCACTACACCGCGGATCCACTCGTCCTGTTCCGAATTTTTAACTATCCGGCACTTCCGCTCGGCGAAGGCGACGTCTTCAGCGTGGGCGAGCATACGGACTACGGACTCCTCACGATTCTGCTCCAGGACGACTGCGGCGGCCTCCAAGTGCGGACGCCTTCCGGCTGGGTCGACGTGCCCCCGGTCGAGGGCTCGTTCGTCGTCAACCTCGGAGACATGATCGAGCTGCTGACCGGCGGCCTCTACGCATCGACGCCGCACCGAGTGCGAAACGAGAGCGGGCGCTCTCGGCTCTCCTTTCCGTTCTTCTTCGATCCGAGCTGGGACGCGGTCGTCCGGCCGGTGCCATCGCCGAGTGCCGGGCGCGACGACGGTTCTACCCGTTGGGACGGCCGCAGCGTCCACGATTTCGACGGCACTTATGGCGAGTATCTCGAGCGCAAGATCTCGAAAGTGTTTCCGCGTTTGAAAGGCGAGGTCCTCTAGCGTGGCCGCGGCGGACATCGTCGTCGAGCATGCGACCCCAGCTGGCTACGACCTCGTCCGCACGCTTTCGGGGTGGCGCATGGGAGCCTATGACCCAACGCTTCGGATCGCGAGCGACGGCGTCCAATTGGCCCGCCAAACGCCGGACGGCCCATCGGCCTTCGAGCTCCGCCAATCGAAGGACTCGGTTCGAGCGGAAGGCTACGGTCCCGGCGCCTCGTGGCTCTCGGAGCGGGTCGAGGAGCTTTGCGGTCTCGCGGACCGACCCGGCCGGTTCGCGCCCAGCGATCGCGTCGTTTCGCGGCTGGCGCGCAAATTCTCCGGGACACACTTGCCCCGTACCCCGACCGTGTTCAACCGGATCGTCCAGATCGTCCTTCTCCAGCTCGTGACCTGGCCGGAGGCGTGCCGGGCATGGGGACGTTTGGCGACCGAGACGGGCGAGCCCGCTCCCGGGCCTTTCGGTCTCTCGGTGCCACCGTCGGCCCAGAGCCTCAAATCCATCGCCGACTTCGAGCTCATCGCCTTGGGCGTCCTCCCCAAGCAGGCGCGCACGATTCTGAGCCTGGCGAAACGCGTCGGACGCGTCGAGGCCGCAGCGGAACAAGGAGCGGAGACGCTCGGTCGGCTCCTCGAGCACCTGCCGGGCATCGGTCCGTGGACGATCGGATATGTGAGGGGTAGCGCGCTCGCCGACCCTGACGCGGTGCTCGTCGGCGACTACAACCTTCCCCATTCCGTGGCCTACGCCCTCGCCGGCGAGCCACGCGCGGACGACCGACGGATGCTCGAGCTACTCGAGCCTTTTCGCGGCCACCGCTTCCGTGTGATACGTCTTCTATGGATGCAGGGAGTGCACGCTCCGCGGCGCGGGCCGCGGGAGCCAAGGAGAGAAATGCCGTGAGAGCCATCCTTCTTGCCGTGATCTTGTTCGTCGTGGCGACAAAGGCCACACCCGGCCGCGAGGGGCGGGTGCAATGACGGCAAGCGGAAACACTACCGACACAATCCGACGAGGAGCGATCCCCAGATGTTCCCTGACGTCGATGCCGTAAGAGGCGAGTTCCCCGCACTCGCGCGCTGGACGCATTTCGCCCTCGCGCACAAAGCACCTTTGCCGCGCTGCGCCGAGGAGGCATTCGCCGCTTTCGCCAAGGACTTCCGCGACACCGCCGGCGATCGCAACTTCAGTCAAGAGCGGATCGATGAAGCCCGGGTTTCGCTCGCGGCGCTCGTCGGTGCCGCACCGGAGACCTTGGCCTTCGTGAAGAACACTTCGGAAGGCATCAACATCGTCGCGTCGGGTTTACGTCTCGAGGCGGGCGACGAAGTCATCGTGAGTCGGCTCGAGCATGAGGCCAACTTGCTCCCTTGGCGACGTCTCGCTGAGCGCGGGATCGTCGTGGCCGCCGTCTCCGGCGGTACTGACGATCTGGCCGAGAGGATCGGACCGAGAACGCGCGTCGTGGCGACTTCGTGGGTGACCTATCGAGATGGCTATCGATTCGACCTCGCTAGTCTCGGACGGGTATGTCGATCGCAAGACGCTCTCCTCGTCGTCGACGGCATTCAAGGCGTCGGCGTCTTGAGCACACCCCTTCGAGAGTTGGGTGCCGACGTCTTGGCATGTGGCGGTCACAAGGGACTCCTCGGTGTGGCGGGAGCGGGATTTCTCTATTGCCGCGAAGACGTCATCGAGCGCATCGATCCCCGTTACGTTTCGAAGTTCACGTTCAGCGAGTCCGACAAGTGGAGCTCACGCCTGAGCCCGAAGCAGGACGCTCGACGTTTCGAGTACGGGAATCCGAACTTCTTGGGAATCGCGATCCTGAAGCGCTCGTCCGAGTTTCTCGCGGATCTCGGGCTCGTCGCGATCGAGGCCCGCATCCGTCTTCTGACGACACGCATGATGGATCGCCTGGGAAGCGCGGGTGTCGACGTCACGACCCCGCTCGACTGGGACAAGCGCGCCGGTATCGTGAGCGTCGAAGCGGAGAATGCGGAGCGGACGGCGAAGAGACTCCGTGAGCGAAACATCCTCGTGAGCGTCAAGGACGGACGCTTCGTACGAATGGCGTGCCACTTCTTCAATACTGAAGACGAAGTCGAGCGCGTAGCCTCCGAGCTATCCGCCTGTCTGTGAGATGGCAAGGCGCTTCGCGGTCGCATTCGTACGTACCCTTCTGCGATTGTTCTTCCGCCGCATCGAGGTAACGGGGATCGACAACGTACCGGCAACCGGGGGCGGGCTCGTCGTTTCGTGGCACCCGAATGCGCTCGTCGACGCGGCGTTGATCCTCGTGAGTTTCCCGCGACCCATCGTCTTCGGGGCACGTCACGGCCTCTTTACATGGCCAGTGCTCGGACAGCTCCTGCGCGCTCTCGGAACGGTGCCGATCTACCGACGTCGCGATACGCCCGGCCGCGGAGACGACGCTCGTCGCAAACAAAACGATGACAGCCTAGACGCCCTCGCCGATGCCCTCGCCGATGGGTCCTACGCTTGCCTGTTCCCCGAGGGCGACAGCCATGACCAGCCCGCCCCGACGGCCCTTCGTACCGGCGCCGCGAGACTCTACTACCGAGCCCGGACGCGAACGCCTCCGCACGTGCCGGTGCCCGCGATCGTGCCCATCGGCCTCCACTACGACGAGAAGCGGCTCTTCGGCTCGAGAGCGCTCATCGCCATCCATCCCCCGCTCGATGACGGCTCGCTCCTCGCCGCACCGGACCCGGACGACGCCGATGAGCTGCGAGACAAGATCCGCACACTCACGGACGAGCTCGAGAGTACCCTTCACACCGTCGTGCACGCGACGGAGAGCTGGAAGCACCACCACGCGCTGCAGCGCATTCGGAAGCTCATGAGAGCCGAGAGAGCGCACCGGGCGGGCGTTTCCCTCGCGCGGCCGGACATGAGAGAGCGCGTCCTCGCGTTCCAACGACTCGTCGAGGGCTACAACCAAAGGGCGGTAACGCATCCGGATCGAGTCCGTGAGCTGCTCGAACGCACGTTGGAATATGACTCCGAGCTTTCGGAGCTCGGGATCCGAGACCACGAGCTGGACCAGCCGCCCGCGCTCGTCTCGCCGTGGCTCGCTATGATCCTCGTGCTCCAGGCGGCTCTCGTCTATCTCGTATTGCCGCCAATCCTCGTCATCGGTGCCATCGTCAATTTCCCCGCAGCGGCGACGGTCTATGCGATGACGAGGGCCGCGGCTCGGAAGCAAAAAGATGAGGCGTCATTGAAGTTGGTCGCCGGAAGCATCGTGTTTCCGATCACGTGGCTCGTCACGGCCGTCCTCGTGTCGTGGGGATGGACGTCGCTGTCGACCTTGTACCCGCGGATACCGAGCTCGCCGGCGCTGACGGGAGTCGCAGCATTTCTTCTGAGCGCGCTGAGCGCCTACGTCGTGCTCAACTACGAACGCTTCGCGCGCCAGACGCTTCGAGCGATCCGCGTGCGGCTCACGCGTCACCGACGGCTCGAGGCGCTCGACAGACTCCGAGCCGAGCGGAGCTACCTGCAAGACGCGTTCGTGGAGCTCGGGGAGGGGCTCGAGCTGCCGGGCCACGTCTCATCAGAAGGCAGGATCGTCGATCGGGAATAAGTTTCAGATTTTGCGAGACGGACGTGGGTAATAGCCCGCGATCTCCCGTCCCGCGACTGCCCGTTCGCCGCGACAGCCGCGAAACTCCGCACTTGGCTCCGCGTTTGCATACAAAGGCGCACGAGCATGACTTCCTTGTCGCCTCCAATCCACGGGAGTATCGAGCCGGCCGTTTTACCGCGTGTGGTGCGCGATCTGTGGCGAGCCCGCGCTTCGGGCGTTCTCGACCTTCGGAAACGGGACATTGGGCGGCTCATAGTGTTCCAAAACGGCAATATCGTCTTCGCAGCGACGAACCAGAAAGACGAGCGGCTGGGCGAACGTCTCGTGCGTGCCGGACGCATCAAGCGATCGGACCTGGACCTGGCGTTTCGCGTCATGGAGCGCTCTCATGAGCGTATCGGACGCACCGTCGTCGACCTCGGCTGGATAACGCCGATGGACATGCAACGCTTCGTTGCAACGCAGATCAAGGAAATCGTCTACTCCGTGTTCACCTGGGACGAAGGCCACTATCGGTTCGACTTCGAGAGCTCGACCGACGCCCTGGCGGAAGACGCTTCACTACAGATCAAGACCGCCGAGGTCATCTTCGAAGGCGCGCACCGGATCAGTGACGTGCAGGCCATCCGGGCGGGGCTCGGATCGCTCGAGCAGGTCGCGGCCTTTGCCGACGGTAAGAAGCTTAGCATTCCGGTAACGCTCGAGGACGGACATCTTCTGTCGCGGGTCAACGGCTTGCGCACACTCAGAGAAATCATCGAGACTTCGCCGCTCGCAGAGGAAGACTCGCTGCGACGTGTCTATGCACTCCTACTTGCGGAGGTACTGGTGCTGAGAGAATCGGAAGCCGGCGTTGCGAGCGTTGAGGCGGTGAGCGACCGCTCGATGACGGATGAAGAACGCCAGTTTCGCAACGCCGTCCGTGCGCGTCACGCGGCGTTACCGCTCGGCGATCTCTACGATCGCCTGGGCGTGGATTTCGGTGGCTCGGAGGAGAAGATTCGCGAAGGATTCGAGTGCGTCATGGCGTCGCTCGAGCCCCACGAGTCCTTTGCGTCTCTCGTAGGCGACCTGAATGACATCGTGGCGACACTCCGGCAAAGGGCCCGCGACGCCTACGAGACCCTGAGCGTGGCGGAGACCCGCGCTCGGTACGATCGTGAGTTCGCGCACGCAGCGCCGGGCTCGTCGCTCGCGGATCCGGAGACGGCGACCGCGCTTGGTCCGAGCGAGCGTGCGGGAGAACCCGCGACGGCACGAGACCCGGTCGAGGCGGAGCTGTGCTACTACGAGGCCTCGCGCCTGTTCACCGCGGGTGACTACTTCGACGCCGTGGCGTCGCTCACGAGAGCGGTCCAGTTCGACCCCGACAACCCCGCCTATCACTGTCTGCTCGGCCAATGGCTCTCGCAGAACCCGGGCTGTTGGGACGCGGCACAAGCACATTTCGAGCGCGCCATCACTCTCGACGTCGCGAACGTCGACGCCCACCTCGGTCTCGCCGCTCTCTACGAAGACTCCGACGCGAGCAACGAGGCGATGGCGCTCTACGAGAAGATTCTCGTTCTCGAACCGGAGAATGCGGTCGCACGGGAAAAGCTCCAGCCTCAGCCCGCCCGTTCCGCCAACAGCTAGGTGACGCGCCGTCATCGCGGCGCCACCTGCTAGAATCCGCCCTTGCCCCCCCAAAGCCAGGCCGGCTCCGCGGGCTACCGCGAGCTCGTCACGCATAACCGCAATTTTCGCAATCTCTGGCTCGGTCAGATCGTCAGCCTCTTCGGAGACTGGTTCAACCTGATCGCGTCCGCTTCCCTCGTCGGCGCACTTACCGGCTCCGGGCTCGCCGTCGGTGGGCTCTTCGTCGTGAGAATGCTCGCGCCCTTCTTGATAAGCCCATTCGCCGGCGTCGCCGCCGACCGCTACAACCGAAAAACGATTCTCATCATGACGGACGTCGTCCGCGCGGTCGTCGTGCTCGGTTTTCTGTTCGTCCGGACCCCGGAAGCGCTGTGGATTTTTTACTCTTTGACCTTCATCCAGCTCGGGATGCACGGCGTGTTCTTTCCAACGCGAAACGCCATCCTCCCCGACATCGTCGCGCCGGAAGAGCTCGGAGCCGCAAACGCCATCACCGGAACGACCTGGTCGGTCATGCTCGCCATGGGCGCGGCCGCCGGCGGACTCGTCGCCGGGGGTTGGGGCATCTACCCCGCTTTCGTCATCGACTCCGCGACCTTTTTGCTGTCGATGTTCTTTCTCGCTCGCATCGACTACGAGCCACCACGACACGTGGGGCGTGACAAGAGCTTCCGGAGGGCGTTCGCCGACTACGCGGAGGGGCTACGCTACCTGGGCACCCATCGTGCGGTCTTGCTCGTGGCGATGCAAAAAGCAGCACTGACGTTGACCGTCATCGGGGCCTACGAAGTCATCCAAGTCGCGATTGCGACCGACGAGTTCGTCATCGGCGACGGCGGCGGCATCGGTCTCGGCATCATGTACGCCGTCATCGGTGTCGGCTCGGGTATCGGACCCATCCTGGCTCGCAGCTTCACCGGCGATCGCGACCGCCCGCTGCGGCTCGCGATTGCGATCGCCTACCTCTTGATGATGACGGGACTCGCCATCACCTCGAGCTTGTACAGCTTCGGCGTCGTGCTCCTCGGCAGCTTCATCCGTGCCCTGGGCGGCGGCACCCTTTGGGTCTTCACGACGCAGCTGTTGCTGCAAAACGTTCCCGAGCACGTGAGGGGACGGGTATTCGCGACGGAGTACGCAATGCTGACGCTCACGATGGCGATAAGCGCCGGGCTCACCGGATGGTGGTTGGATCACGGGCAAGGCGCTATTCCCGACGCGTTGAAGCTCATGGCAATCATGGTCATAATCCCGGCCGCCGTGTGGGCGATCTCGCTTTTTCGCTCCATACCGGCGGGCGGCGCTCAGGGAAATGCAGGCTGAAATCTAGAGCGCTTCGGTGCGCGTTATCTTCTTCCTTGCGAGCTCGAACGCGACGCGGTGGGGCGGCACGTTTCTGGAGCGCGAACGTTCGAAGATCTCGAGCATCCGATCATAGATCCCATCGATCCGCGACAAGACCGCCTCTTCGTCGTAGGAGCCGAAGATGTCTCCGCTCGCGTTCAACATGCCTCCCGCATTCGCGACGTAGTCGGGAGCGTAGAGAACGCCTCGTTCATGGAGCGCGTCGCCGTGGCGGTCGTGGGCGAGCTGATTATTGGCGACGCCCGCAACGACGACGGCTTTGAGCCGTGGGACCGAGAGGTCGTTCAATACCCCGCCCATCGCACACGGCGCGAAGACGTCGACCTCTTCGCCATCGATGACGTCGACGCCGACAGGCTCGGCACCGAAGGTATCGACGGCTCTTAGTAGCGCCGTCGCGTCAACGTCCGTCACGACGAGCTCCGCACCCGCATCATCGAGAAGCCGGCATAGCTCGAAGCCGACGCGTCCGACTCCCTGCACCGCGACCCTCAAGCCCTCGACCGAATCCATCCCGAGCTTATGGTTCACAGCGGCACGGATGCCTTGAAAGGCCCCCCGCGCCGTGAACGGGGACGGGTCACCGCTCGAGGTGAGCCCGAAAACGTGCCGTGTCACCGTCGCCATGACCTCGACGTCCTCGATACCGACGCCGATATCCTCGGCGGTCAGGTAGCGGCCTCCGAGCGCCTCCACCTCACGGGCAAACGCTTCGAGAAGCGCATTCTTTCCCGGTTCCTTCGGGTCCGCAATGACGACCGCCTTGCCGCCGCCGAGCTCGAGATCGGCGAGCGCGTTCTTGTAGCTCATGGCGCGAGAAAGGCGCAGGACATCCGTCAGCGCGTCGTCGATCGAGTCGTAGGGATACATGCGGCACCCACCGGCGGCCGGCCCGAGCGTGGTGCTATGGATCGCGATCACCGCCGTCAAGCCGGCTTCAGCGGAGCGACAGAACACCACGCTCTCGTGATCGTCGAACTCGGGGTGATCGAATAGCGTCAAGGTTCGCGCTCCTCTCGAGCAAGCATATGCAACTCGAGGAAGGATCTAAAACGTGGGGAGCGTAAGAGGCCGGGCCTTCGAGGCTCACGACGAGGGCGGATCACTATGCTATTCTTTTTTCATAAGCCGAAATCGACAGCTGGAGGGGCATGTTGAGACGTGTCGCGCCGCGTTTATCGCGAAGAACGGAAAGCGAGCGCGGTAGATGAGCTCGAGGCGCGTGAGCGTGGGAGAGGGCACGAATTCCGAAGTCGCCCGGCGACCGGCGGTCGCTGTGTTCATCGCGGTCTGGGTCCTAGCCCAGCTCGCCGTGCCGCTCGTGAGCAAGTTCCCGCCTCCGACCTTTCAGTATCAGCACGTCGCGAAGTTCGGATGGTCTCCCTACACGTCACCCCCGCTCAGATATGAGCTCGCGTTGTTCGTCGTAGCCGGGGATGGGACACGGCGCCCCATCGACGGCATCGAGCGCTACGTGCCCAGGCTCCGCTCACCCGAGCCCCAACAGATGTGGGCGCCCATCGACTCCGCCGAACAAGTCCAGGACCGATGGCGACGCTTGCTCGATCGTATCGCCTCGGACCGGCGAGACGGCGAGACCTATGAGCTCGAGTTGAACTGGACGTTCCACTTTCCGTCGACCCTCCCCGATCGATTCGACTACGCCGTGACGTCACCCGCGCGATGAACGGCGACGCGACAGCGGACGGCGGCTGGTTCCGGACCGGACCGGCACATCGCCTCGCGACGTTCCGCGTCGTCGTGGCCGTGACCACGCTTTTGTTTCACGTGCCGAACATCGACCGCCTCGTGCAGCTCTACTTGCGGTCGTCTTTTCACGTACCCATCTGGGAGTCACTCCCCGCGCTCCCGTCGGGATGGATCTCGACTGTCTTCATCCTGTCGTATCACGTCGCTGCGTGGTGCCTGCTCCTCGGGATCGCGTCTCGGCTATCGGCGGGCTGGCTCGCGATCACGGGCTGCTACGTGGTGATGCTCGAGAGCGCGTCCTTCGCCCACAACACTTGGCTCCATCTCAATCTGCTGTTCCTTCTGAGCCTCGTCTCGGATCGACTCTCGCTGCCTCGGCTGCTCTCGACCCGCGGAGACGACGCGCGTTGTGCGCTATGGCCCGAGTCGCTGATCCGGTTTCAGATCTTCGCGGTCATGTTCTATGCCGCTTTCGACAAGCTGTTCAGCCCGTTCTGGGGACTTTCGGGACGCATGATGGTCGAGTTTCCCCAAACGAGAAACCTGGTCACCTACGCTTACCCCATCGAGTGGGTGCAGGCGCTGAGCATCTGGATGTTCGTGACGTTTCCGAGCGTGCTGAGCGTGGCAACAATCGTGGCGGAGTTCGGCCTCGCCGTCGTCGTGTTCCTGCGTTCGACGTGGCGCTTCGCCGTACCGTTCGGGGTCGTCTTTCTCATCTATCTGGAGTTTCTCGTGCGACCGGGGACGTTCGCTTGGGACGTGGTCGCCGTGTTGCTCGTGATGATGCCCACCGACGCTCGACCCTGGAGCGCGCCCTTCGACGCTAGCTGCCGTCGGTGCAGCCGCAACCGCAACATCGTCACACGGCTGGATTGGCTACGCCGCATACGATGGACACCCATCGAAACCGCGCGGGCCCCCGCGCCGGGGTTTTCGATCGTCTCGCCTTCCGGATCGGCGCTCCCAGGATTTCACGCAATGCGCCAGATGCTCTTGCTGATGATCGGCCCCGTCTACGTCTTCCTCGCTCTCGTCCGGTTCGGCGTTTTCGGCGAGCGCTTCGTCGTCCTGTTCGGTGCCTCCGACATCTTGTTCTTGCTCCTGTTCGGCATCGCGGCTCTCTGGCTGCCGGGCGTCACTCCGTGGATCGACAAGCACATCTATCCTCGTGGGATCCACGGCCTCCGCGGGTTCTTGCTCGGGGATGCGGACTCCGAAGACTCCTCGTCATGCGCGCTTCACGGGCGGCGGGACAAGGTGTAGAATAAGACTAGATCCCCCCCCGAAAATTCAGCGAATAGCGAACCCTCAGAGGAGCTCGTTTCCTCGCACTTGCGAGAGCTATCAAAAGACATGACTTGGACACTCCTGAGCGAGACCGGCATGGTCTACGGGCCCGACGCACCGGGTGACGAGCGCCTCCGTTTTCCGGTGATGCTCGAGCAAGCTCCCGACGCGACCTACTTGATCGTCGACGAGATCGCGCTGCACAAGAATCTCACGATCCGGGCGGAGTGCCGCACGTTGCGCGTGGCACCGGACGGCGACATCTTGTTCGACTCCGTCGCGCTCGGACGACGCGACGCTTTCGGCTGCCTGATGGACGACGGGCAATGGGCGCTCCTCCGGCGGACCTCTTGGGAGATCGAGGTGCTCGCCGCTTCCGGCGAAGTCGTCCGCACGCTGGATTTGTCGTCTTTCACCAGGCGGATGGCGCGTTTCATTTCCTGGACGCCCCGCAGAAGCTTTCTGATGGCGTGCTTCGACAGCGTCTATGACGTCGACTTGCTAGAGGTCGACGAGCACGGCCGCCTTTTGTGGTTTCTACCGAGGACGAAAGCGGTGGGATGCCCCTCCTCCGCGCAGCTCACCAGCGACGATCGGGTCTTGATGGCTGACGAGTTCGGTCATGTCGTCGTGGAGCTCGATCGCAACGGCTCGATCGCGTGGCAGTACGGCGAGAAGAAGAATCCGTCCCCCGCTCTCGGCATGGTCTCCAATCCAACGAGCGCCCGGCGCACCGGACCTCAGAGCCATTTGATTGCCGATACGAGAAACCATCGAGTTCTCTCGGTGTCGAGCGGCGCCACCACGGTGCTGTCGCTCCCGTTCGAGACGTGCTGTCCGAGCTTCGTTGCGCAAACGCCCGACGGCGGCTACTTGCTGTGCGACGCCGGAAATGAGCGCGTACTGTCACTCGACAGCGAGCTTGCGATCCGCTGGCAATTTGGACGCGCGGTCGCCGACCAACGAAATCTTTCCTATCCGAGATCGGTCGAGCCGACCGGTAACGGCGCCGTCGTCGTCGCGGACACCGCACACGACCGGGTCGTCACGATCACGAACGAGGAAGCACGGGAGTGGCCCGTCGATGACGAGACACCGCTGTTCTGGCCCCGGTGCGCGCGCGTGACCTCCGCGGGCAACCTCCTCGTCGCCGACGGACGCAACTCACGCATCGTCGAGGTGTCCGCGTCGGGTGAAGCGCTGCATCGGTTGGACGGGGTCGAGCTCGGTGAGCATCGCACTCTCGAAGACCCTCACGACGTCCGTGAGCTCGATAACGGTCGGCTCCTCATCACCGACGCCGCGCAGGACCTCGTCGTCGAGACGGACTGGAACGGCAACGTGAGCTGGATGGCGAACGGGGGGCCCGCCACCGGCCTGAAGGATCCTCACAGCGCTCAAAAGCTCGCAGACGGCACCGTGCTGATTGCGGATACGGGGCGCTCGCGCATCGTGTGGGTAGACGCTTCGGGTACCATCATTCGCGAGCTCCATGGCCTGCATTCCCGGGGGTTTCACTGGCGGTTCAACTTGCCCCGCTACGCCGAGCTCACGCCGGACCGGGGCCTTTTGATCGTGGACTCCGGAAACAACCGGGTGCTCGGCGCGGATGAGAACGGGGAGCTCTTGTGGGAGCTGTCCGACGTTCCCGATTCGCGCCTGCAGAGGTTGAGCCAGCCTCGCTGGGCACAGTTCGTCGGCGACGATGAGCTCATCGTGTCCGACCATTCGAACCATCGCATCATCCGACTCCGCTACCAGCCGGACTCCTGAGACCTGGGCTCTCTCCGACGACGCACGATGGCAAAGACTTGGCACGATGCAGCCGGCCGTGCCGCGCGCGCCCGGCGGATTCTCGTCCTCGGTTCGAGCGGCGCCGGGAAGTCGGTGCTCAGCCGAGAGCTGAGCAGGCTGCTAGGCCTCGACACCATCCATCTCGACGCGCATTTCTGGCAAAGCGGCTTCAAGCCCAGCGACCAGGCGGAGTGGCGGATACGAGTGAAAGACCTGGTCGCGGGAGACGCGTGGGTGATGGACGGCACCTACGAGAGCACTCTGGACGTGCGCCTAGCGGCCGCGGAGCTCGTGATCTACGTGGAGGAGTCGCGGGCGAGATGCCTGTTGCGCGCGGCGAAGCGCATGACTTGGCTACGCCGACCTCAGGCCGACTTCCCGCTCGGACACCGCTTCGACCCCGGCCTGTTCCGCTACATTTGGCAGTTCTCGGACGCCACCCACCCGCGCGTGTTCGACATCATCCGCCGACAGCGGCGTGAAGCAGATGTGGTCACCCTCAGCGGGCGCCGCCAGAGCGACGCATTTCTCCGCGCTCTCGATAGCGTGAGAGAGAGCGCCGAGCTCAGTCACAAAGAAGCGACGATCTCGTAGAGCCCGTCTCTTTCGAGAGCGCGGATCCGTGCGAGGTCGGCCTCGATGACGTCATTGTCCTCGTGCACCAAAGTGACGACGCCCGCAACGGGACGGACCGGCCTCGGCTTCGGACTCACGGTCATCTTGAACATGGACGGGAGGCCTTCGATCTCCGACAACCGCGGCAGGCTTCGCAGAAAGCCGGGCGCCGGAGGCTTCAAGAAGACGTTCGTCGCGTGCCGCCGCAACAGGTAGCGGCGGTCCAGCTCACCCAGGAACCGGCCCGGCTCCGCATAGGCATCGATCGCGAGGTCGAGCTGGCACACGCCTCCGCAATCGCGATTCAGCCAGCAATTGATGCCGCCGTTCAGGCGGGCGCCAATCTCGACGAGCACCGGCTCGCCATCGACCCATTTCACTTCGCAATGCGCAGGCCCATAGCGGATGTCGAGAGCGTCGAGGACATCGCAAGCATAGGCGAACAGAGTGTCCTGGCGTGAGCCTCGTCCCGACATGAGCCACATCGCGTCATAACCGACTTGCCGCTTCGGACTGTCGGGCTGGGAATAGCGCCAGACGGCAGCGAGCCGATGCCGGCCGCCCCGGCTCACCGTGTCGACGACGTACTCGGTTCCTTCGAGATATTCCTGCACGAGGACGCGCTGGTTCACCATTCCGAGGACGTTGTCACGGCCCAGGATCGCGGCGCACGCGTCGACGACCTCCGCCTCGCTCTCACAGGCCCTCACCGAGTCCGAGCCCACGCTCTCGAGCGGCTTCACGACCACCGGCTGACCCTGGCGCGCGCGCGTCCACGAGACGGCTTCCTCGATCGTCGAGGCCGCGATCTGAGTGGGTGCGCGCAGACCCTGATCCCGCACCTTTTCGATCATCGTGAACTTATCCCGCCGCGCGGCGGAGCACCGAGCCCCGTTCGAGATGAGGCCCAACGCCTCGCTCCAGCGATCGGCGGGAGCCACGCCCAGCTCACAGCCCGCGAGGACGAGCTCCACATCCAGCGCTCGGAGCCGCCGCAGGGTTTCATCGTCGTCCACGTGATGAATGATCTCGATGAAATCACGCGAGCGCAGGGATGAGCGAAACTGCCGCGGGATCTCGGGAGTACTCTGGACCATCACACTCTCTCGGCCACGTTTGCGGAACTCCGGCGCGAGCATGGCGCCCCCTGAGAACGGGTCGACGATGGCGATGGGACGCGTCATGCAGGAGCGGCGAGCGACTGAAGATCACTCAGAAATCGCGCGAACGCGTCGGCGCTGATCGGAGCCACATAGTCGTGCGCGGCTTCGCGCGACGCTCGCGCCACTCGGTCGTACGTCGCCCGCTCGTGCAAGAGCGCGTTCAGCGCCGCGAGCCAAGGCTCCAGGTCTTGCTCCCCGCTGACGAAGGAGCCGTCCACACGCTCCGCGGGTCGTACCGGCAGAAGGTAATCCATCCCCAGCATCGCTTCTTTCAAACCACCGATGTCGCTCGCCAAGACCGGGATCCCGTGGAGCATCGCTTCGATGGCGACATAGCCGAGCGTCTCGGGCCACATCGAAGGGGCAAGCAGGATACGCGTTTGAGACAAAATGTCTCGAATGTCGTCTTTGGGCTGAAGCACGGTGACGTTGTCCGCTGCCTCCAAGGCATCGAGCACGGAGGCATCCGCGCCCCACGTCGGGACGGCGGCGAAGGAGACGCTATCGAGCCGTCTCGCAAGCGCGAGGAAGAGGTCGAGGCCCTTCTCGACGCATGGGTTGATCAGCGTCACATATCCCTGGTCATAGCTCGACAGGACCGGAAACGGTCCCCGACCGAAAACGGGCGGAAGGATCTGCGTCGAATCCAGGCCGGCGTGACGCTCCAGATATTCCCCCAAGCTCCGGCTGATCACGACCCGCGCCCGCGCCCGCCGCAGGCGCTCGGTTTGAGCGGCGTCCGATGTGTGCGCGAGCGGCCCGAAAGGAAGATGGACGATCGTCTGCGCGATGTACACGACCCGTTCCGGCGCGGCCTCGAGCGCGGCATCGACGAGGACGCTATCGCGATCGTCGGACACGAGCACCCAGTCGGGCTCGAAATCGCGGACCCACGCAGCCACGGCCTCACGAGCCTCCCCGCGGGGAAGGTTGTGCGCGTCGACGGTGACGCCCGCAGTCTCGTAGCGGAATCGATGCGCACCGGTCGTGCGCACCTCAACGCCGCGGCCGGCCATTTGGTCGAGGAACTGCGCCTCGGTGACCGGCCCCGCTCGCGTCGTAATCGCTCGCGCGACGGCAGCGCATTCGTGACCCGAGGCCGCGAGTCCCTCGAGGAGCATGCGGCACGCTTTGTTGCCACCGCCGAGGCTCGGTAAGTAGACCTGGTCGATGAGAAGCTGGATCTTCACTTCCGCGGTTGACCCGGAGGCAAGTTCTTCTTCACGATGGCCGTGCCGTAGCGGATGGCGAAATCGATCACCGAATAGTCGTCGCTCTCTCGGATCTCCTCTACGAGGCGATACACGCCGCAAGGCTCGCGATAGTTCACGGTGTCGTGCAAGGTGATGACGCCGTTGTCGGGGACGAGAGGGCTGAACAGGTCCCAGTCGAGCTTCGCTCCCTCATAGTGGTGGTCGCCGTCGATGTGCAGGAAGTCGATCTGAATCCCTTGGGGCACGAAGAAATCTTTTTGCGCGTCCTTCGTCAGCTGCAATACGAGCTCGACCTCCGGATAGTGCGTTCTGAACGCGGAGTCTTCCGGAAGCCAGCAGGGCGTACCCCACACCTCTACTTTGTCGGCCGGGACGTTCGTCGCCCCATCGACGAGAAACGTGCGGCTCCCCTCGATCCCGAGATCGCGCTGCGCTTGACGCATGAGCCGGGGCACGAAGCCGCCGCCCGAACCGATGCAGACGCTGGTCTTCGCCTTCGTGGCGTAAGCGAGCCCGTAGTAGAGCATCCCCGCTCCGAGGTCCTCCGAGTCTTCGCCCGAGCCGTGGCTTTGACACCAGGGGTCCGACGCCGTCAGCCGCGAGGTGATGAACTCCGTGTTCAACAGGCCCGGCTCCGCGCTAGGTGCCTCGGACGCCGGTTCGATCTGTGTCTGCGTATCGTTACTCATGGAAGTCCTCCGTTGTCGTTTCGGAAAGGTAGAGCCTCTAAGCGCCTCGAGTCGTCTCGAATGCTCGTGGCGACAGCTCTTGCTCGAGCTCGGTGCCCGACAGCGCGACACTGAGCTCATCCAGATTGGCGACGAGCTCTCGCAGGTCGTCGGAATTTTGCTTGATGCTCCCCGCGCGGAGCGGCGCAAGAGGCGAGACGCCCATGAAGCGAAGCAGGCGTTCATGTGTCGACCGGTCCAGCAATTCTTCGTAGTCGAGCTCGAATCGCGGTTGAGCGCCGAGCATGTCATGGACTCGCCGGTAGAACTGCCGGTTCGCATCGATGTGCTCGAACAGGTCTGCGGTGTGAACGTGGATGCGCGGCCGCTCCGTCACGAGCTCACCGGCGTCGTAGACCTCCCACTGATCGAGTCTTCTGGCGATACATTCGGAGAGAAATGTCTTCAAACGATTTCGGCGTCGCAAGATGATCTTCAGGACTCCTTCATCCGCGATCAAGTGACGCAGCGCGAGCTCGCTCTGATCACGGGTCCATTTGAACCCCACGAAGGCGCCACGCCGGGGAGCCCTCTTCCAGAAGCGCTCCAGAAAACCGACGGGGTCACCGTCGCGCTCGGCGACGGAGCCAAGCTCGGCGCCATCGTAGCCCTTGGCGGTAAAGATCCCACTCGGATTGAATAGCTCATGGTGGCAGACGATCTCGTCGTGACTGTTGAGGAACGTGCACAGCAAGTTACTCCCAGTCCGCGGAGCTGCGAGGATCGCAAAACGGTTCATCCGTGCATCACGGGCAGCCGTGCGCTCGGTTGGAGACGTTGGGTCATCGAGCGCAGGACGTTGTCGACCGAGAGGTCGTCGGGACGCACGAGATAGATGGCGCCGTCATAAGACGCGGCGAGAAGGGAATCGCCGTGCTTCGTCACTGCACTGATACCGTTGGCCGCGATCTCACTGGTCACGACGTCCTCGGAGTCCAAGTCGATGCGTAACAACGCGCCCCAGTAGTTCGACACGATGACCGTGTTCTCGTCGAGAAAACACATGGCCTTGGGTGAACGACGGCCCAGGGACAGGGACTTCAGCAGCCGACCGCTCTCGAAGTCGAACACCTTGAGGGTGAAGTCACGTGAGACGCTCGCGACTTTCCGGCCACTGGGATCGATATCGACGTCGTCGATGATCGCCATGTGGCCGGGAAAGCGGTTGAGGAGCTCGCCGTCGAGCGTCCATGAACATAGCGTCCCGCCGGCACAGCAGCTCACGCCCGCCGGCTCGTGCGGATGTAGCGCGAGCGACTTGACCGCGCCGTCGTGAACACGGATGGTGCCCTTTCGAGCCCCCGACGCGTCGAGTCGTACGATCGCGCCGTTGTAACACGCGACGAAAACCTCTCCCGCGGGATCGGACTGGCGGCCGACGCGGATGGCGTTGATGGGGCCTTCACCCAGCGCCACCTCGACGCGAGGTTCGAGGCGACCATCGCTCCGCGAGAAGAAGTGAAGCTTCCCGTCGTGGCAGCCCGTGACCACACCGATGTCCTCGTCGAACGTGACCGCGTTCGAAAGACGACGTCCGGAGCCGGGCTCGCGCTCATCGCTCCAGCCGGCATCCCCGGCGGAGATCCGACCGAGGCGCACGATACCGTCATCGCTGACGGCAACGAACTCTTCCCCATTCGAGCCGACGTCGTTCAGGCACGGGTTGCCATTGCCGCGCTCACCGAGCTCCGCTTCGCAGCGACCACCGACCGCATCCCAAACGAGAACCGTCCCGTCGAAAGTCCCAGCGAGCACCTGGGTGCCGTCCGGCGACCAGTTGAACGAACGCTCCCAAGTGCCGGCGCGAGTTTCGAGCTCTACCTTCTCGCTGAAGTCGTTCGCGTCCCAGACCCGGATCTTCTGATCGTAGGCCGCCGAGAGGATGTCACCGTTTCGCGGGGACGTGGCGACCTTCTTGATCCCTGACGCATGCGCCTCGATCTCCGTGATGGCGTGACCATCGTGGATGCCGAAGACCCGGATGACGCCGTCATCCGAGGCGAGGACGGCCCGACCATGGATCGGGTCGATCGCACAGCTATCGGTCTCGGTGTCGAACGGCCCCCACGTCTGGAGCAGGCAACCGCTATTGACGTCCCAAACGCGCAACGTCATATCGTCACCGGACGTATAGATGCGGCCGTCATGATGCACGATCGAGAGCACGTCTTTCTCATGGCCTTCGAGAACGTTCACGATCGCGCCGCTGTGCAAATTCCACAGCAAGATCCGGTGGTCACGCGATACCGAGGCACCGAGGTCGTCGCCAATGAACGCGAAGTCCTCGACGTCGTCGCTATGTCCCATGAGCACGCGTTCGAGTCGGCGGTTTTGAAGATCCCATAGTCGGATCGTGTAGTCCGAGGAGGAGGAAGCCGCGCGGCGACCGGTGCCGTCAACCGTAATCCGATTGACGAGATGGTCGTGGTAGCCGAGGAGCTGGACCTCCCCCGTGTCGAGCGCGAACAAGCCGACGGCACCGTCATAGGCGGAGGTCACCGCCACCGGAGACGACGGAACACCGCACACGCACGTGACCGGTCCGTAGTGCCGCCTGAAGGCCTCATCAGAAAGACCATCGTGGTTCTCGAAATCGGTGTCGTTTATTTGTCCGCTCACATCCGAATCTCCGTACCGTAAGTTGCGGCGGGTGCGAGGGGGGTCGGCATCGCCTGGTGAAACAGCTCTCGATAGTCACCGACACGGATGCCATTCACGTTGGCGTTCGTGTCATCCGATCCATAGACGACGATCCGGGGAGCTTTGGCTGCCAGACCATCGATAAAAGCTCGGTACGCGTCGCGGCGTTCGTCGAGCGATCGGAACCAGTTGGAGAACATCGTGAAGAAGGCGTTGCTCCACCAAATCACGGTGCCGTCGCCGCCATCGATACGCTCGATCAGCCGTTCCGGCTCGCCCACCATATCGACGCAAACGAAATCGTGTGCGAGCTCACGGTAGCGTTGCCAGTGTGAGGCGAACGCGTCCGGACCGCCCCAACGTGACAGCTCGCTCTCCCACGCTCTTGCCACCTGGTCGTCTCTAAGCTGTTCAGGACTCGCGTCGTCCCAGAGCTGATAGAACGTCTCGGGCGGCGGGAAGGCTTCGAAAACACGACGACAAAAAGACGGATAGTCTCGCCCGTCCCACTCGCGCAACATGAACCGACGGATATCGAGCGCATTCCGGCTGTAGTCGAAAAAACAGACCTTGCTGCTCTCGTCGAAGCCGTGGGTCTCCAGGATCCGGTTCGGCTTGAAGCCTGCGGCCACGGAGTAGAGCTCCGTCACCGGGGCGGTAAAGTCGGCCGGGCGGGTTTCAACATCCGTATAGGGCTCGATATTCCAGAGAAAGACGCCTTGTTTCGCTCCCGCTGCTTGTCGCCGGATCGACTGGATCAAGCCGCGCTGGGAGGAAGTGAGCAAAGTGTCATCCGCCCCTTCCCGGTCGATGCCGTCTCCTAGGCGGTCTGCCATGCGATCGGTGAGCTCGGCGTCTCCCGCGCCCAGATCATGGGCGAAGTCACAGACTTCACGCGGAAGCGCCGAAACCGGCTTCCCCGCATCAAGACTCGCCGCGACCCACTGACATCCCTCGTAGGCGGGAGCCCCTCGCCATGTGCCGCCGGCGGCACGTACGGAGCGGATCGTCTCGCCATCATCGTCCGTCGAAGCTTTCGGAAAGGTCGACAGTGACGGCGCGGGGCGAGCAAAGGACGGAGCGCCGAGCTTGCGATGCGTCTCGAGGTCGACGAGCAAGTAGTCGGAGCGAAACCCGAAATAGCCCTTTGCGTCGCCGACGAGAGCTCCCGTCGCGAGAAAATCGTTTTGACGAATCCAGTTCGAGAGCGCTGAGTGAAAATCCGTTCGCTCCAAGCCTTGCGTCAGGAGCCACTTTTCGCTGATCACATGGCCGTAGGTCTGGATGAAGCAATACCGGTTACGCGTCTGAGACGCGAGGGCCACGATCTCGTCGACGGAGCCGGCCTCGATCATCCTACCGTGGTAGCCGTAGCGCGACCACGAGATCGTCAAGTCGCGGAACTTCGCCGCCACCTCGGGATCGCCAATCTTCTTCGAGTTGTCGAGTAAGCCGAAGACGAGATCCGTAGCGCTCACCGTAACCACCTATGTCGCGCTCGCAAGGGCGCTCTGGAGCAGAACGTTGCCGTCCGCCCAATGCCACTTGGCCGTCGGCAGCAACGGCGCGGGGACCTCAGCGCCGGCCCGATCTTCCACCGCGCGGACGCCGCCCAGGATCATGGGAGAGATCGTGAGCACCAGCTGATCGGCGAGCTTCTCTGCGAGGACGCTCGAGATGATCCGGGCGCCCCCTTCGACCATGACC